>Ga0153966_100042_pt1 | contig 91388 bp, 98 predicted proteins | sample TSFL050MetaG_FD_104738 | JGI IMG/M metagenome (GOLD analysis project Ga0153966, IMG submission 104738) | Attine ant fungus gardens microbial communities from Florida, USA - TSFL050 MetaG | ecosystem: Host-associated > Fungi > Mycelium > Unclassified | place: USA: Florida, Paynes | collected... | reverse complement strand
TTGAGGCGGCTAGTGTTGGAAAAAGTATACGACAATATTGATAACTGTCATTAGTTGTGTAAAAAAACTTTTCGTGTCCACGGTGATCAAGATGCCTGTTGCTGGTAGTGATTAATAGTCTTGTGTAATGTACAGGATATAACTGCCATCTAGATAGGATACTAGGAGAATGGGGAGTCTCCTAGGAAAAAAGTCCCTGACTAGAGCTGGTCAATTGAATACGAGTCGCTGATTATTCTCGGCAAAGGGTGATGTTTGCATGGCCGGGCTGAAGCAGGGGTGTGCGGATGAAGTGTCGCCATAGATCTCCTTCAAACGTCTCCATACAGCCTTGAACGTAGTCACGGATCCCTTTTCATGTATGACTATCACCGCACAAGAGTAACCTGAGGGAAGTTGAATGGTATTCAAAGGTGCTGGGCTTGGCAATGGAGTGCTTGAGGTGGTAGTCTTCCCAATGAAACTAGACACGCGACCACGAGCGATGGCTGTCGATCCAATCAACACCGTATTATGTGGGAAGTAGAAATTTTCTCTCGGAGAGAGTGTGGAGTCACCGTGACCCAGGGAGAATTCAACTCTAAACCTTGTAGGTTTCCAGGTGCTGCCTGTAAGGGCGTCTGTCATGACCAAATCGAGTCGACATCGCAGTGGTTCCCCATATCCAAGATCGGTGACAGTCTGTGCGACATTGTCAACAGTGATACCGAAGGACTCCAGCATCCGACAGACATCCATTCGAGTGCTGGGTAGATCGTAAACTGAGTAGAACATTCCTTGACCACTGGACTTCCAGTTGAAGAGGTTAGTGAACCATCCCTTGAACTCTCCAACAACAGGGGAAGTTATCAATCGATTAGAAGCAGCTGATACAGGTGGGCTCTGGAGGGGAGAGGACAAATTTATTGGTGATCCTAGAGGATTGAGGAGAGTAGTCATGGACCTCTGTGGCAATTCCAGGGGTGGGGCTTTAATTGTGATCAGAACGTTAGCAGGATATCATAAGATAAATCAGACATGACCCACGTCTATTCTTCCTTTCTTTCTCTTTTCTGCCTCGCTGAAGTGACATCAAGTTTCGGGGCATATTTCCAACTTCCTTGCCCATGTCACGTCCGCGTCCGACATCAGCTGCGAAGCCAAGCGAATTCTGTTCTAGGTCCGATCCGATATAACTCCAACCCTCATCCGAAGTACTATGGTTCTCCTTATCTACGCTCCTCTGTGCTTTGCTCTTGCTAACGCGATCGACTCTGCGAGTCTCTCGATGAGTGGAAGGAAGAGAGAACTGTTGATGAGACAGGACTAAACCAAAACCTCTTCCATCGTGGCGAGGGCTCGAGCCGGGAGACATGGGTGGTAAACCATGGTCGTTCACACCATCAGCACCTTTAGCGAGTGTATGTTGGAGTACTGGATCTGCAGTTTTGGGTGCAGTAAGCAAAGGAGCTGTTGCGTCTTGGAGATTAATTGCGTATCAGGAACCGTAGCTTCTAAGGCTTGATGGTTCTTACCTTTTGATAAAGACCTACCCTTGATAGCTGAAGTGGTGCATGAACCTTGAGACTTGTGTCGGGAAGCATCCTGTAGATTATGCAAGTGTTGAGCAAAACCCAAGCTCGGTATTTCTGAGGTCCCAGTGAAAGTGCCTCTTCGCGGTGGCTGTGGTCGAGGGCCGCCTCGGCCAAGAGCAAAAACGGATATCGGACGAAGTGGTGGCGGTGTCGATGTATGCGGGGAATCAGGACTGAAGTCCTGTTGAAACTGATTTCGCCAGGCCTCGGCCTGAGGACGACTGGAGTAGACAGGAGGTGGGCGAGGACCTACCGGCGAGGCGGGAAGCGGACATGCAGTCGGGGCAGACTCCCTACACGGTGATTGGGTCAGCTGGCTTGTAGTGAGAAGAGCCGGAGAGGAACGTTGGAACACCGGCAAGGTATGAGCCTTCGGACGGTATATCCTCAGAATTCTTTGCTCGCCTACTTGGCTAGGCCGCGACAAGTCCTGATAATCACCTGCACCTTCGGTCAGCCGTTTTTGCATCGTTTCTTCGCGATAGCGGCCAAGTAGAAAATAGAATGCTTTTGCATGGATGCCAAATCCGGGAGGAGAACAGAGATCTCGAATAATATTCTCGCTATCTGGGTCTGCATGTTTGCCCCATATAATCTTCAACGATCCCAAGAGTTCTTGATCGATGTCTTCTGGGGAGGCAATAGGCTGAGCCAATTCACTAGGAGATGGAGGAAGCGGTGGTGTAAGTATCACCACTCCTGAATCTGGAGTATCGCACGTAGGATGGTTGGCTGTCAACCAAGGATGTATCAGAATTTCTGGAATCTGGAGAATCAAAAATCAGGTATAGGCTACCGGGTTGCCGAAGAGCATACCGTGATTCGTCTCCTGACATCGACTACGAGCATCCTACTCAGGAGGTCCTTTGCTAGAGGGTCGATCCAATTAGGCATATCATACTTGCCGGTTTTAACTTTAGCGAGTAGGTTGCGAACATTCTTATCGTCAAAAGGGAGCCGACCAGTGAGAAGGGCAAACAGAATAACACCACAGCTCCAGATATCAGTAGCATTTCCTTGATACTTCTCGCCATTGACAATTTCCGGACTCGCATAGTGTGGAGATCCGCAGCTTGTTTCCAACTGTAAAGACGGCGGAGCAAATGCAGCCATTCCCCAGTCTGCAATCTTGACTAAAGGGGGTTTCAATGAGGCGATCAGTATGTTCTCTGGTTTGAGATCCCGGTGAATGATAGAAAATGTATGAGCATAGTTTAGACCATAGACGATCTGCTTGAAGTATTCCAGAGCCTCGGTCGGAGGGAGTCTACCGCGATTAACTAGAAAATCAAATAGCTCGCCACCTTGCACAAACTCGAGAACCAAGAAGAGTTCCTTTTCGCCTTCAAATACGTCATAGATACGCATAATATTAGGGTGGTTCATTAATTTCATCATCGTGATTTCGCGGTCTATTCCCAGACGCTGTTTTTCGGATTTTGCTTGTTGGGTGGCAAGAGAAGAGCGTGAGTTGACCAGGGGAGCAATTGGAAGAATTTTGACAGCCGCCAGTTGACCAGTACGCCGGTGTTTGGCAATCTTGACACGACCAGAGGCTCCTTTCCCGACACATTCCCCAAGTATCCAGGGTCCTATATTCTTAGGATCTGTCATGAGATCGAAGGCTGAACTACCGCCTGCTGCAGCCTTTTCCTTTGCCCAGCGAGTACCAAGAGGGGCCGCATACTGAACCGGGGGAGCTCGAGGGGGACTTTCAGAGACATGTGCCATAGTATAGTATTAAGCTAATATAAGATAGGAGATGTGGAAAAGCAGCGAGATGCACGACCAGCGGGCACGGACAAGGAGCAGAGGCCTGACAGTACTGTCACTTCGAATCTTATCTCGCGCGCCATGTCATGTGATGTGACACAGGCGGTATGATCGAGACAATCCAACTCCGAAATAAAAAGTCTTTATAGAATGACTCCCTGTCTTCTGTTATGCTCTCTTTGATTCGTGTTCACTGGAGATCTATTGCTGATGGAATACTCCTTAAGAGTGGACTTTCCCAAAGACTCAGTTTAAGCATACGGCCCCATAGAGCTATTGGCTTTGAAGAACGGGTTCAACTTGGATACCCCACTGCACGTAGCTATGTCACATCCCCTCAAACAGTAAAGCAACTAGTAGAGGAAGGCAAATATCAACAGGCTGGAGTTATGCTTGTTGAGTTGCAAATACTCAGGACTGTAGTCAGCCCACATCCCGTTTACGCAAAGGCTGTAGACCATCTTCTCTCGCAGCAAACGCTAGACGACAAGGATCGTGAAATCTTGTGCTACTGGCTCCAGCTACTCCCAGACGCTCAATATGTCAATCCTCTGTTCTTCCAAGGGTGTGCCAACGTCCTTCGGCACCATACGAAAGCCGATCCCCGTTTTATCACAACTACAGGTCGAATTCTCGCCCGAAAAGGTTACAGGGGGCTGATAGAGGACGACATCCTTCCTCTTGCAAAGGAGTACCTGGAAAGTGATGTTTTTACATTTTTTGAGCAAGACGTCTCTCAGGCTCTAGCCCGCTATGACCATGAAAGCAGTTCAAGCTCGTTTGATGGAGTTAAGCCTTCTGAGGTGTTTGAAGATGCATCCGAAGACTATATTTCCATCATGACAACATCTGCGCGCTCTCCCTCTATCCTCGAGGCTGTAGAGGCATCGCTGCCCCTTATCCTCCCTGCTCCTGACATCAATGGCCAGTCCGTCTTCGAGGACGAGATGAATGAGGATTACGTTATTCACAAGTCGACCCACGACCGCTATCCTCGTCAATCTGCTACAGACCAGCTCCTTCACTTGGTGACGATTGAAAAGTATCAGGACGCGTTTCACCTTCTCAGCGAGCTCCAGCAGCTTCACGCCACTATCCCCTTCTCAGATGTTTATGGCTATGCTGCGTTTGATGTCCTGCGTCGACCGCTTTCTGACAATTTCACACTTGATAACCAACTGGAGCTATTTACGACATGGTTTTCGCTCATGCCCACTGCGGAAGAACCACGCAACTCACGCACAAGCATTATTCAGATTATTCTACGTGAACTCATGAACGACCCGCTTACAAACATGACTATGATGGAACGCTTTTTTTTGATTTTGGCGGAGAAGGGATATCAAGGTTTTGTTGGCAGACAGGAAATCGGCTTCATCATGCGCTTTGCTTCTCAAAATGAGGCCGTGCCCTTCATCCACCAACTAGAGAATGCATATTTATCATACCACGAGAAGCATTCACAGGAGAGCACTGCTGACAGATGGAACCAATTCGTATCACGGTTACGTAGGAGGGCAATACGATATCTTGCTTATTCCGGCCGCGTAGAAGAAGCAGTCTCTCTACTTCCACAGGGCGATAGTGGCTTTCAAATCTCATTGTACACATGCGAGAAGCTCCTTCGTACGGTCCGCGACGCAAGAAATCCGTTATTTGCTCAATACCTGCCTCGTATTGAAGCCATGTATGAACAATTACTGAGTACTGATAAGATGCACCAACTACGACAACTACACCTCAAGGCCGAGAACGAGATTATGATGAATCAACTGGGTGGTTCTGACCCAGACGCACATATCGGAAAACCTCTCCCAGAAACCTTTCGTTACCTCAGACGGGTACTGCGAAGTGCAGAAGACCCTCCTCATCCCACTATTATCGTTGAATTTCTTCAACGTTATCTCGCAACCGGCCGCACACGAGCACCTACTCTCCTACTGAACCTTTCAATGAAAACTAGCTACCGTAACTATTCCGCCTTCCTGTTCGCTGAGATGATCTATTACCGTCTCATGGGTCAACACCCCCTCATCATCAAAACTTTTGTCGATCATTTCTACCTCTCTGGTGTACCTCGAACAAATGTTCTACGAATATACGATAGACTTGAACGTCTACGAAGTCACCACCAAACACCCGACCCCACCAATCCATATCCTATGGCCGCTTTTGAACAATCAGAGCCCAACACTCTCACACGTATATGCAATTATACCCGTCTTGGGCCTACAGGTCTTCCGGTCACCAAAGCCTGGCCGATGAAAATCCATTGTAACCTTGTCTGGCACGCTCTCGTTGCACTCACACCTACAGACCAGGAACTCGAAGTCCTTTACATGAAACTTCTCTCACTTGCTCGTGGACACGATCAACTCGAATCTTCTAACAAATCACTTCAAAGACTCCGTCCTCTTCTTCCACCACCGTCATGGCGCACCCGTATCGACTACGCTGCATTTACACCTTTTATGCGTCGCTTGATGATATATGCTGGCCCGTCTCGTGGGTCGAGGATTATCCAGGATATGGTTGAACTCAATATTGAACCCAGCATATACCATTACACCGAACTTGCAGGGTTTTATGCTAAGATGGGTGAGGTCGAAGTTGTAATGAAGATCCTGAGAACCCTTGAAGACGAATCAGGCCTCTACGAGCGTCTCGAACGCCAAAAACACGATTACAGCCCTGACCTCGTCCGAGGCCTCGCTACAGTATCCTCCAATCCATTCCCAACCAACCCTGTCACTCCTTCACTAAACTCAAATTCAGAATCCTCTGAAGCTCGCGTCAACACGGCCCCCGAACCGGATCTCGTATTCTACACCTCTCTAATGCGCGGGTTTATCCTCTCGAAAAATGTGTGGGGATTTGAGAGAGTGCATACTATCTTAAGACACATGAAACAATCACTTCCCAACAAGAAGTTTCACAAGGATCAAGAGGCGATCTTAAATGATGTGTATAAGGATCATCGGATAATGATGATGAATCGACAAACAACGTATGATTACAAGACGAAGCGGAAATCCAAGTTTGTTCAGTTTATGCAGGTGAGAAACGTTCAAACACGATTTTTTTCAATGCAGGCACTCCTCCCTTTCCAGAATCGAAGTGCAAGCGAGAGCTGATGGTCGAAAAATACCATTACTAACCTGTGGTATGTCCACTTTGATAGCTTCCATGTTCTATTCTTAGCATCTTATAAGACAGAAAGAGACAGAAAGAGCTCAGAAAGAGCTCCCGGAAATTTATTGTGAAGCGGTTCAAAGCATTGCATGCATTAGGCTCGACTGATAGATACACTACAGTAGATAGATAATGTCTTTTGATCAAGGACCCATCCTATAAGTCCAACTTTCAGATACTGGCTGTGCCAGCATCAACACTGACAGCAACGACCAAACACCCAAACTACACACTGGCATGACCCATCGACTTTTAAGTAAAGTCGAGGACAGAGAAATGACTCTCATATACATAGTTTTCTTGACCAGGTCAAGTCTCACGACATCGACAATGACTGCATAATTTCAAAATATGCTGTATATTCGTCTGGTGTCATGAGCTCGTGGTCTTCCTCCGTCACCTTTGAATAAGATACTGGATTTCCATTGACTGAAGGACATTTGAGTATCGAAATAACGAGAGAAGAGAGTCATACCGTATACAATTGGATCATCCTTCGGTTCTCTATCACGAGCTTCATCATCGTCAGCTCTTTCCTCCATGTCTTCATACCCAAATCCATGACCATTCATATACCGAGTTTCTTCGTCCGCCATCGCTTCCACCATCCCAACGCCATTTGTACTTACGCAGGTATTCACGGACCCATTCACATCTGCATCCGCACTGGTCTTCGCTATCTTTCTGGTCCCATTAGTTGTTCCATCAACATCTTCCCTACCCCTACTCCTCTTTCTATATTCATTCAACGATTCCAGGTATTCAACATTTGGTTTTTTATCCTCATCATCATCCAGATTTATTGGCGTTCCCTCTAGAGTGTAGGAATAATCTCCTGACTCTGAGGATAAACCGGGTGTTGGGACTGCTGAGACATTTGCTGATGCTGCTAGGGAGGCATAATACTGGTCGTAATCTATTGGGGAAAGAGGTGTGGGTAAGGAAAGAGTGGGAGGCAAAAAAAATAACGCACAATCGGCATCATCCTGTCCTACTTTCACCTTGTCGTCATGTCCAGTTATATTAACTCCGACAGCCGAGGTCACTGATGCCACCGCCCCCATTCGTGACGACGACGTACCGCCAACGACTCCCAATCCTCTCAAAATCTCATCATTCCCTCCTCCACTGGTACCCGCTCCACCTGCAGCAGCAGCAGCAGCAGCAGCGATGGCAGCAGCCTCAGCTCTCCTGGTCTCCTCAATTCCAAGAGCCGTCAAATCCCCCGTGATTGTACTCTTCAAATGCCAAGCTGGTAATGCATTCTGTTGTCTTTTCAATTCCGCCTCTGCAGCACGTTCTTGTCTACGTGTAGATTCATCTTTGTCCAGAACCATCATGATCCCTATACCTTCATCTTGTTGAGCGGAGTTGGAAGAGGCGCCAGCAATTTTGAGGACACCCTGAGCGGTGGAAGAGGTCCCGTTTGAAAGCTTTTTAGCGTCAGGATCGGTGAAATGGGTTTTGACCCATGTTGCTACATCGAAACTTGATGCATGTTATGGATCAGTCCGGGAACAGAGAGGCGGGAACATACGCAGGTAAAACCATGGCTTCACTTTTCTGCAACCCTTCTCGAATGAACCGCATCTGATGATTAAATCTTTGCATTCGATCCTTGCTCCCTTGCACACTCTCCGCATTCTCATTATCTACCACCTCTGCATGACAGATCTCGCATACCATTATACCCCTTGCGAAATCCATTAACTTGTCGACATCAAGAGGAGAGTAGGACTGTTTGCATAATGTACAAACATATCCTTTATTGTCTAATTCCTGTGTGTACAAAGGAAATGACTGAGACCAAGTATAAAAAATGGGATTGACGGAGGACATACATTGCGTAATGAAGAATCAATGATATGCCGCATCTTTGCAATTCTCCATTTTACAACGTTACAAAAATGCTGATAGTCGATGTAGTAGTATTGTTTTCCAACAGACCGCTGTGCACCTTCTTTCAGTTCGTTTTGTCTATACCTACAGACACATTATCCGCAACATTGAACGTCAAGAGTAGAAGGGTTGGTATTACGCACACTTGAACAAGACGATGGCTGCTGAGCAAAGCGATGACTTTATTCAGCTCTTTCGGTTGGAGACCCATCCTTCCCGCTAGATCATCGTCTTTCAAGCTATAGGACCGCACGAAACGTAGAGAAATGTTGTCATACATCCGCGCATGGTCGAGAAAGTAGCAAAAATGGGAACGGTGACACGGTGGCAATTCAAGTCGAGTAGGATAGAAAGAAAAGTATGTGTCAATACGAACAGAACTTCAAAACAACAGAGGCAAGACATGCGAAGAAAAGAACTAGAAGCATACTCACACCGGATGCCGGGCGAGCTGATCCAAGATAATGGTATATTTGGGCTCATAAAACGCTCTAGAAACATACTGCACAAGCAGGCGTAGCGTTTCTTGATTCTCTTTTGTCGCCATGTTCCCATCCACGAACGAAGCCCCAGCAGGCCGTCAAAAGCTGCAACCACGGCCTATCAAGCGTTGCGGATTTTTTGTTGTTCCCTGCTCACAGAATGGTGTGGCAACGGTCCGTTATTGTTGTCTAAGAAAGTGATTGGTGAGGATTCCGGAACTCATCATCTCATAATTACGTAATTTGATGTTTCGACAATTAATGCAACCAAAAAATACAACGTGCTAATCAATAAGGTACTTGCGTTGAAAGTACGCGCGCAAATGGAGAATCTGCCATACGCCCAGCGCAGCCAGCGAGAGGATCGAGAACAATGCAAAATTCTGTACTCGTACATTCGTAGAGGCTGATAGAAATTGTCAACTTCTGGATAAAATTGAACAGACAACGTACTGTTCGTAGACGTAAAACGTTCTTCTCGTTTCTCGAGGTATTTCATCTCGTCCAAAATCTCTTTGACTATGCCTTCCAGTTTACGCATCTCCGTCTCTAAGCCTGACAAAGATTCCTGATTTGCAATGGCACTTTCATCCCATAAGCATTGCACATTGAAAGGAAGGAAGATGAGAAAAACGCACTTGTAGTCCACAGCATCCGCACCAATGTCCACATCCAAATCAACTACACTCGCCAGTTTGGATGCTTGTTGATGCGACACACCTTCTCAGTCTTGAGCAAAAAGAAAAGTGCACCAAACCAGTACGCACTGCCTATAATATAATTCCTCAAGCAAACCCCGACCTCGCCCTCTCCGTGCGTGGTAATGGCCAGTCTCGATTCACCCTTGATATCCTTCTTACTCAAATATACATTCCTGTGCGGCGATGAGTCCACAATCTCGATATCCACCCTTTGGTTTTCATTCGACCCGACATTTGCAGTAACAATGACTAACGTATTCGGATGCGCTGCATTCCATATACATTTTGCCGGTGGATAGCGGAGGGCCTGGAGAGAGAATTTGATGGCCAATGAGGGCTGGGGTAGAATGACGAGAAAGGACAGGAAGATAAACAGCGATATGGACAAGCCGTACATAGTGAAATTGACGTTACGTGGCAACTACGGCAGTTTACTTGAGGCGCTAGCGAGTCGAATTTTCCAAAAGTGACTTTGATGGCTCAGTGTATTTTACATGTTTACTTTTGTGTACTGCACCTAATTATAATCATTTTTTAAAACGGCGTCCGATCGCAGTCCGTATGAGGTTGGTTACAACCCTCCCAATAAACCATAGCCAAATCACCACCCCCGCCCACAGCCAGGATCCTTGATGCGACTTGCAGGATGGGCGCCGCAGCTTCCAACTGTCAGTTGCCAAAATGATTGGTGTGACTCTGTGATTCACTATACCTATTTCCCTTTGATACTAATACTGCTCTCCACAGCAGGGGCTGATTATAATACAAGCAGTCTTCCCAAGTTGAACAGCACTATCCGTTGATCAAACACTGATGTCCTTCCCTCATGGGTGCCCCAATTGGAGAGTTGCACCCCTCGAGAGTCTGTGCAAAGCAGAGCCGTTGATATACCATGGGGTTCCACATCACATGAGGTCATCAAATGTGCTGTAGAAATGTTGTGAGCAGGGTCTTCTAGCATGGTGTGAGAGGACTGATTCCCCAAATAATCAGAGTCACTATGTTTCTGTAGCAGCCACTCTACCCTTTCCATCGAAACCAATTTTTCAATAATGTTTCAAAAGATCAAGCGCTGCACTAAAAATATGTTTCGTCGCCTGATGATCAGATGTCTCATTTTTATGATGGTAGATAATGAGACTTGTTGCGCGGTTGCAAGTTTTCCGCCGCCCTCCCCTCCTTTCTAAACTCAGCAAGATTCCCGGCCTCTGGTTTCCCGCCCAGTAATGGACAATCCCCAGATGTTTTTCTTGATGTCCGCTGTCACAGCCTTGATTTTGATCCACATCATCGCTCGCTGCCTCACATGTTTGGAATGACTGACCGTGTGGGTCATTGGGAGACTATTCCATGTCAAAATCACACGCCCATCCAAGTCGATACTGGACTCGGAGCTGTCGCAGTTCGTCCAGAATACGCTTCGGTCCACTGCAGCACTCAAAGTGCACCTGCAGTCCGCCGGTCCTTTGACGAACAGTCTTACACCGTCGTGCCACAAAGTCAGGCACTGTACGTACGTCGCACGATGCCTCGAATTCATCATCTACATTTTCTCCAAACTCTACAAATGCCAGGGTGACCTTTGACAGTGCAGGAAGAAGGACATTGATCGACCCACGTCGCTGGTGAAGTAGTGGGAAAACGATGGTTGTAGTGTATCCGGTCATCTCCTGCAAATGTTCCACGCTGTCCAACCCCGCCAGAAATAGGACCAGTTCGTCTCTCCATAGTTGTATTATATCTTTCACCCCGAACAGCGACAGGTTCAGCGTGTCGAACCCGCCCTTGTCGTCATACACCATTTGCAATGCCCGTGTCAGTATGCTAAATATCTCGACCACAAGTCTCTGTCTCTCTTCGTTCGGGGGATCGACCAACGCAAACGCCAGATCCAGATTCACAGCGCATTCACCCTCATCCTCCTCCGCCATACCGCCCTCATTGACCCTGATCACCAGCCTGACCACAGAAGGATGAACAAGCAGACTTCTCCGTTTCTCATTGCTTTTCATCATCTCCTTTGGCGTCTTCAAGATTCCTTCCATGTGTTCACTTCGTCTCCTCCTCTCTCTCATCCAATCGCCCAGTGTCATCGCTGCATTCACATTATTCGCTCTATTACACCCCATTATCAGCTTACACCCTCCCGGTACCGCTAATTTCTCCAAAAATCTACAACATTCCATCAGTGTCCCTTTCAACTCGACATATTCTAGTTTCTTGAGAATGACGTTGATTTGTGATTGCGATGTTTCTGTTGAGATTTCCGGTGAGAACACGGAACGAAGGACGAGAATGTGTAAGAGAGGAGTCTGGCGAACGATGGAGAGCCAGGAACAGATGCTCATCTGGTATGTGTCTTCGAGATCAGTGATCTGGAGCGTGGTAACAGAGGACAGGTAAGGGAGCGGTGAGAGGGTGCACAGGGAGACCATGGATAATGAAAGATATTCCAATTTCGGTGCTTTACCTCTGAACATCCTTTCCGACAATCTCATCGAACCGCCATCGGACCTTTCTCCTCCGAAAGAACTTCTTCCTTGGTTACCGATTAATATATCACTTCCAGGAGTAAGAATCCTCCTAATCAAACTCTTCACTACTAAACTCTCCAGTGCCGGTGCTTCCTCTCCCATCAAAATATCTATAAACCGCCTCCATTCTTCCTTCGTTTCAATCGTCAAATGCAACTTCCTTATCCTCTTCAAGTCATTCAGCACTATCCCCAATGTGCTCATCCCACTACCATCCCAATTTATACCGGGAAGCCGTGTAACAGTTGTTGGACTTGAACTGAGTCCGACGACGTCCATCGTACACTCTCCACTTCTCTTCAAATTCTCCATTATCCACTTTGGTCCTTCTCGGAGGTCAAGCGTGCGCGCCCATAGTACCGGTTCGTCTAATGCTACGCAACGCCAGAAATGACACACTTGGGAGACTTTGCGTGGGGACCTTGTATCCACTGTGATCACTCCCCGTGGACTTCCTGCTCTTAGTGATCCCGATGATGTTGGCGATAAAGAAGGAGAGATGAGCAGTAAGAAGATGGCACTCAACAATTCTTGTGGTAACCTATTTACAAATACTTTATGAGGATTCATATTGTGTTCTCTTTTCGCGAGTACTTCTGGTGATGGTGGTACGAGAAAAGCCTTGTTGAGGTGAGATGTGTTTTGTGACGATTGCGGGTCTAGTCTCGGTCCATAGATCAGGGAAGGGATCGGTGTGGACGTTGATAATGACGATGATGAGAGTGGAGATACTGAAGTTGTGGGTACAAGCGGGGAAACCAAGTGGAGCATAGCAACGGAACGATTTAATGCCACAGAAGACGTTGAGGTAACACGTCCACCAGTGGATGTCGACGCTGCAAAAGTAGAAGTCGATGCCCGGATTTTGTCCCTCGGTTGCGCAGAGATAGCTGTTGAAGGCTGGGTCATCGCCATCCTTTCGATACCTCGTCTTGTAGACCACAGTGAAGAACATGATATATCTGTAGTATTCACTCCGTCTTTTACCTCATCATCCAAACTCGGATCACTAGACGGCGGGTTATGCCTTCCCCATGACATTGCCTCTGCCGTCATGGGTGACGGAGACGCAGGCTGTATACCGGGTCGTGTGGGTGTTGGCAGTGATATTGATAGTACATCAGGTAATGGTCTGATAGGCACAGGAGTGATAGCAATAGCAGTAGATGTTGTAGAGTTTTGGCCTGGAATAGCAGGTAAAGGTCTATAACTTGAAGCTCGTCCTGTTGAAGACTGCAAATCCAAATCCTCATCTGGATTGAGATAAACATGCCTTGGTCTTGCCATACTACACAAGAGATAAGCGCCGTTTCACAGTTAGCTATCAAAAACAAGGAGAGTTGGCACTAATCTGATGTCGCCCGATTAAACGAAGTGCAATTGATTGGATCTCCTGCAGTCTTCTTATCTCTTCACAAAACTTAGCAAATACAAAGAATCAGACACTCAAACTGACAGCACAATGATGAACACATGCAGAGTTGTCAGACAAAAGTTGATAAGATTAGAATAAATACAGTGATGTACAACCATGAACAAATCAACGCAAAAGGAAAGGGAAACTGAACAACGCGAAGGATGTCATGTTCATCTGGCTCCCACCGATGAGAATTCTGGATGGAAATAGGTCCAAATGAGTCATAGAAGAATCAAGCTAGAGGTACGTACTAGTAACTGATTTCGTACCCTCAGAAATAGCATGCTTGGAGAGTTCACCAGGAAGAATCAGACGTACAGACGTCTGGATCTCGCGTGAGGAAATCGTAGATTTCTTAGAGTATGACGCAAGTTCTGAAAAGAATTAATGGGGAAGTAATTCAGAGATGGTGAAGAACATACTAGAAGCTTCGGTGGCAATACGTTCGAAAATATCGTTGACAAAGCTGTTAAGGATAGCCATTGCCTTATTGGAGATACCAGTGTCAGGGTGCACCTGCTTGAGCACTGCGGAACGCGATTAACATGCTTTCCTGTCTCATGACAGAGATACTCACCCTTGTAGATGTAAGAAGAGTAGGTCTCCTTGCGAACCTTCTTGCGCTTTTTCTTGTCACCCTCAGCACCAGAGGCTGCAGCTTTCGAAGTCTTCTTCGCAGCCTTACTTGCCTCAGAGGACTTGGCGGGAGCCTTGGAAGCAGTAGATGCAGGAGCCTTGCCGGCAGTGGAAGCAGGTTTTGGGGGCATTCCGAATATCAAAGTTAGATGAATGTGCAGGAAGACAAGCCGAGTGAATAAATACAGACGCGTCGATTTGTCTGTATTTGCGCATGAATCAAGGCTGTTGATTGGAACGCGTGATAAGCACGTGACTGTGCAAGTACGGCGTGATCTACACAAATACAGATAAATACAGTAGCACCCGGCGCCTGCGCGATCGAGCGTTACATCACATCTCATGTCTGGTAAAGGAAAATCTGGAAAATCTTCTGGTGGCAAGGCGAGCTCTGATTCAAAGGCTCAGTCGCGATCTTCAAAGGCGGGTCTTCAATTCCCTGTCGGTCGTGTCCACCGTCTGTTGAAGAGGGGAAACTATGCGCAGCGCGTGGGTGCTGGGGCACCAGGTCAGTTATATTGTCCCTAAACGACCGTAAAACTAATGCTGAGACATGATGTAGTATACCTCGCTGCTGTGCTTGAATACCTTGCTGCCGAGATCCTCGAGCTTGCCGGTAATGCTGCTCGAGATAACAAAAAGCAGCGTATCGTGCCTCGTCACCTCCAACTTGCTATCCGAAATGACGAAGAGTGCGTTCCTAGGCCATCCTGGCATTTAGACAGACTGTTAATGTATTTTTTCTACAGGCTTAATAAGCTTCTTGGTGATGTTATAATCTCACAGGGTGGCGTAGTCCCCTACATTTCTCCCGTACGGTTTTCATCTGCAATATCTGAATGGGATACTGACTTGTCTTGTTCATAGGAACTTTTACCCCAGAAATCTTCCAAAGGCAAGAAGGACGAGGGTGTTAGCCAGGAGTTGTAGACCGCTTGTTAAAATGTATTTGTACTTTCCTTTTTTCATTGAAATCAACATACGTGGGAAATACAATGCCTATTCACGTGTGATGCCTTTGGCCACGTCGGTACGCAGGTCGACCTCTTGGCTTTGTCTTCTGTTTGGGCTCACAGCATTTGATCATGGCAAAAGATGCAAAAAGCAATTCAAATGCACATCAACGAGCAACTTCGGAGCCTCCAGATAGACCAGCAGGTCCTCTTTCAGTTCCTGTCTCTTCAGCCGACCGCGACGTTGTCAAGGTCAACAATGCCAATGTTACAGAATTGAAAAATGCTTGTGATGATGCTGTCAAACGTGTGCGTTGCTTGACTCTGTTCACAAGAAACTCCCTTACTGAGGCGCTTCCCTTTAAAGTACCTTTCCCGACCAGATTTGTTCAAGCAAATTCATCTCCATACCGACATCAGACTCGGCTTAGGCTGGTTATCTGTCTTTGTGGCTGGTGGTACGGCACTCTACGGATACAAAGTCGATTTTGAGAAATCGAAGCCTGTAATCTGGTTCGGTGTTATCGTGTAAGTGCATTTGAATAGTAATGTATTTCTTGTGCTGATGGTTGAGATCTTTTGTAGGTATTTTTTGTTGACGTCAATACAGACGTTGTATGCATATTTCGTGGAGGGAGATACTATCTTTGTAGGAAAGCGGAAGACGTTTTCGAAACGCGTGAGTAGCCCTTGTGGCAGTCGAAAAGTCTACCCCTCGCTCTTTTTCATCCAACCGAATCAAACCTGTATTTTTTGATTAATAGATAATAACCGAACGCATCACACTCTCGTCCAAAACACAACCCGCACGTAGAATCAAACCCTCACCCTCCAACAACAACACAAAATCAGTACCACCAGCGTACATACTCTCCATTTCTTATGTCCGTTCTACTAATGCCGGAAAGTCGCTTTTGGCAAAAGGAAAATCAAAAGTGGAGCAGAGTTATACTTTGTTTTTCAACGAGCAGGGTACCATGGATCAAGAGGCTTTCGAAAAGTGGGTAGGGGAAGCTGTGGAAAGGGCTATGGATAGCAAAAATGCTTGATTTTTGTGACTGGGACTGCTTGCCTTTCTATTCTTCTTCACTTGGTTGGTTGTTTTGCTCATCTCTCGTCTCCTTTATAACGTCTGGAGTAGGTGTATGAATATATGAGATTAGTGGTGACACATATTCACGTCTGCACAATCCGAAACGAACCTGAGAACCCATAGAAGCGATCCATAAGAAGTAATCCGTAGACACGCTCTTCCCAGCATTTATCAATGTTCTAGTTCGCACGATGCTTATATGACAATGATTCTGGAATTGCGCACTGCAGGTTGACAGGCTCACGGAGCTCAGATTCACTCCATGACGGGAAAAACCGCCGGTCTTGACTAAAAGTGAGGAGTAGGATTGTCTATTCCATTGTGCGAGTTGTCTATTAAATTGAGTCTAGAATTACTGTTCTGAAGACATGATGCTCAACATCTACTACGTGATTGCATGGAACCTAGAGAAGTTGGTTAGTCTACATCTTGGTTTCTTTGCCCGCCGCAACCCGGCCTCTACCATGGAACCCCCAACCGATTTGTTTCGCCTGGACGATACCGACACCCAATTCATCAGCCATCTTCCATACAAGTCCAGGGTTCTTTTGAAACTGTCTTCCAACGAATATAACATCTGCTTGGCCCTTCTCCAAAACTTTTTTGGCAATAGGACCACTACCTAACCCGCCAACAGCACCGACGAGAATTTTGTCCCCAACGGCCTGTTTGACAGCACCTGCAAAAGGAACTTGGTAGGCTTCCCCTAGAATCATACGTTGCCGAGAGTCGATTCCGCCCGAGGAGACATCAAGGAGGTCGACGCCATGTTCGGCTAAGATAGGTGCGAGCCGAACGGTATCATCAGGTCTCCACTGAGGATCAGCGGGCGCAACTTGCTCCAGCCATTCGCTAGCCGATACACTACGGACAGTCATTAACCAATTGTCATTCTCAATCTTATTAAGCATTACTTACCGGACAAATAGTGGCATTGACTGCGGGATAACGCTTCGTACAGCGTCGACCACTTCGATCAGTAATCTGATGCGGTTCTCAAAACTTCCTCCGTATTCATCAGTTCTCACATTGCTACCCGGGCTCAAGAACGTCGACAATAGATACCCATGAGCAGAGTGAACCTCAATGACATCAAAACCAGCTCGGACAGATCTAACGGCAGCATCCTTGAACGCCTGAATGACACGATTGATTCCCTCTTTTGTCAACTCCTTCGGCTTGGGGAAGTCTTCAGAAAACGGGATAGTACTGGGACCCCACACGTTATCAGGCCAACCGCGTTCGTGCGGGTTCGCACCAGTCGTTGGAGGGCCAGGAATGAAAGGAGCGAATGTGGAAGCTTTACGACCAGCATGAGCGAGCTGGATCCCAATTTTCTGGGATTGAGAGTGTGCAAATTCAACAATTTTGGAAAGATTCTCGACATGCCCATCTGACCAGATCCCAACATCTTCTGGGCTAATACGTCCTTCTGGGAGAATGGCAGTCGCCTCAACAAATGTGAGACCCGGTCCACGAGAAATTATCCCTCCAACTACATGTGAAGCCAGTTAGAGATTGGGTAAAAAGGAAAAGAAATGAGCTTACGATGTGCCATGTGCCACGCATAGATGAATCCATCTTCGGCTGAGTACTGGCATAGCGGAGAAAGCTATGAACAACTCTTGAGCTTCTGGCAGGGAGATTGGAGAAGAATATGCTCACAAAGATACGATTCTGGAAATCAACACCACGGATTCTGAGGGGTTTGAAGAGCAGTGGGATTGGTTGCCCATTTGGCTGAGGATCGACAGCAGTTCCAGAAGGTGGATTCTGATGAGGTGTGTAGAACGACACACCAGGTGCAGGATAGTTGTATTCGCGGGACATGGAAGGGAGAATGGGTGTTCTACTGAATGAACACTGGCCAACACCCTGTTTTATACCCCCGGTTCGCTGGCTTTACAAAGCAGCTTATAGAGACAATGTAAATATATTCGATGATGCAATCATTTCTTGAAATTTTCTTACAAAGCTGTTGGCAACATCAGTTAGAAATTCTAACGTCATCGTGATGAATATACAGGAATGGCAACAACCGGTGGGAAAAGGTGGGCACTCATGCGAATTTTTTACTTCACAAAAAATTTGTAACGCGGTGCTCGAACACAGTCCGCGGCAGTGTACAAAACATACTACGAAGTTCTATATAAGCAGACGCAAGAGAAAATTGGATTATTCGCAACTAATCCAAAATGTTTGAAGAGAAGAATGAAGAAGAGGGAGTAGGAGGTTGTTGGTAAACGAGTCAATGCCTCCTAAGTTATATTGCTAGTCCAAGCAAACACTGAAGCGTTGAAACAAATGTTACTGGCGAGAAGGTATCTTATCAATCTTCCTAGTGTGCTGCTACAATCAACTCCGAACAAACCCATAAACAGTTGGGAGAAGGCTCGGGCTATGGGTTTTGACAGAGTATAGGTTTGAGACACCTAAATTAGCTCGAGGGATGGGAAAAGCTATGGTTACAACAGTGTATGGGTCGACTGTAAATATATTAGTAGATCAATTAATCTCATCTTCCTCATCTTGAATTTCCATTTTCTCGACATCTCAACTCCAGAGGCAACTGCCCATCAACAATATCGTCCGGATCTGGAAAAGCATAATTTCCAAAACATGCAAACCTAAAATCAATCTCCTTGATCCTCATCTTCATCCCCTCAGTGAATGCTCCAATTTCACATAGCCCATGTTCATTTGCCTCGCAGCCTTGGATACCGGTGAGTGGAAGGACACCATCATTGAGAATCCATCGGATGTGTGTGGGATTGTTCTGACTTGTGTTGTGGGTCTGATGTATTGAAGAGGCAGAAGGACAAGAGAGGACTTGTCCGACGAGGTTGGCTGCGAAAGGCATAACTTCATCCGTATTGTACGACTGACAAAATTTCGGGATTGTGAACGACCCAGTAGGGGAAACCAAGAAAGAAAGTGAGATACCAAATTACCTGGAATCCTATCAGGAGGTAAAGGGCCAGAGCGAATGAAATTCGTCAAGTTCATAGCAACGTAGACTAACACCATTACATATCATCAGTATTGCACTGTGCGCCGACGCTATCAATGCAGAAAGCTTACCTGAAGACATCACAGTATCATGAGTAGCATCGACATATAGCGGCTGACCGAAGGGGAACAATACCTCGTCGCCGGCTAAACTTCGATTAACACTACTGTCAAATTCAGATATCCTTTTCTTGGTCAACCGTGAAACAAGTTCCTGGACATAGCCTTTCCCCATGGCAGCACTTATGGGACTTCCTGGACCCGAGCCATACCACATGAATAATGCTATCAACCGACAGATATCAAAATGGATCCAAAGTGGCGGGGTAAATCAATCACCGTTGGCATATGCAAATCCTTTCCACTCATCTTCTGTAAAAAGCCCACAAAACTTTGAATTTCCCAAAGCTGCGGTCTCGAACGCACACAGCTGTTGCATCTGCAGGCAATCCCATATCGTCAAATTGAATCCGAGTACCTGTTGACTGAGTCGATCTCGAGCGCCAACCAGATACCGCTCGACCCACTGATCTGAGTATCGACGATGTCCATTGTCCAGTACCTCATTACAAACATTCGGGCAGTTGTTTCTTGGAGAAAGAGTGCTGTTCACACCGTCTGCTTCAATTTCGACGAGCTGACGATATCGGTGTGTGTAGTCATGAAGGCCGAAAAAACCCGCCGCAAAGTGTAAACTACGTACATAGTGAAAGGGAGCCCACAAGGAGTTACTAAACCACGTACGCTGAGTCGAGCATTCGGGCTATACAATGTCGTTTGGTAAAAAAAAAACATGAATTCGAAAGGGCTCACGTTGTGATGTTGTTCTAAAGACGGGAAGATCGTCAATCCCTCTCAGAAGTTCACCTTCAAGACGAGGGTCAGGCTAAATTGTAGCATACTGAAGCGAGCGCACCATATCTCACTCTAAACGTAGTCCCCAAGCTAAATCTATGGTAATTAGAGTGAGCACATTACTGTCGGAATGAACCCAACATAAAACTCACAACTGAGCACGCCCGAACGGGGTCAATGTCTCGGTTTTCAAATTATACGTCCATTTCCGTAAAAACTCAAGGTCTCCGCTTGCCTCAAATCCCTCCGGGGAACTAGCTGCTTCTCGTATCTTTTTTACAAAATCACCAAGACTTGAAGACCGAACTGGGTAACGGGCTCCGTGTCGATAAAGTAGATGGACTTGAACGGCTTGGCATCCATCCGGAGTGATATAAGATGCCTTTGGTAGGCCGTAGTTGCTTGACGAAATGGGTCGCCACGGCGAGAGATTCCCGAAATAGTGGATGGGATCGAAATCTTCAGCGTCTGCCACGATCGACCCCACAAGGGGCGTCTGACCATGATCTTGCGGAATGCTAGAAGTTATGGCCCTTTCGTCGCGAACTGTATGTCAAAATCAGAATGTCAAGATTGTCATAGATAGCCAATTGCTGACATAGAAAAACTTCACCTCTTTTATCATAATCAGTATGTGCCCCAAGAACAAAGACTGGGTCACGCAGGGTGGAAGGAACTAGAATCCCTACTTGTGTGGGCCCAGGGTCGAACAAGACCTGTTGTTGACTATGAACAAGGCTGGAACAGAAGAGTAATGCAAAAAGGTGAATTGGACGAATCATGGGCCAGGTGTGCCAGGTATGCAACAAGGAGAATGGAAAATGATAATCATCATAAGCTCATGTTATATACAATCCAACGTTGTTCAGTCGGCCTCAATTACCGCAATGGAGAATCAATACAAATACTGTGAAAGGGAGCGTCTAGGACGTGGTAAAGGGCTGAGTGAGAAGGTGTACAACGAAGTTTGGGTTCAATGAACAAAAATTGAATGGATTACCGAGGTCAGGGGCTATCCGTCATCTATGCTTACCGCTATTCTCGTAGAGCTTCATTCACTAGGTGGACAATCACCTTGAGATCGCGACATCACCGCCGTATACGTGACATCTTCCTATCTGCTACCACACGGCCGCATTCCTGCTGCATGGCCTCCAAGGAGTGGTAAATTCTGATCATCTGAAGGTGTCTTCTATAGTACGATGGAAAATGATAATGAAACAATACCATCATTAGCCCACGAGCCGAAAAAATACATCTGATTTAGAAAAGAATGAAGACATAGACTGCGAGAGAAGAAGCATGTTAAGAAAAAGCCCAGTAACCTACAAGCAATCCGCTTTGACAAGAATAAACACATAAAATAAGAAAAATACATCTAACTCAACTGGAACAGATGTCTCAACAAATAACAATGATCATATGGATTATGAGTCCTCTTCAGCCAACAAATCGTTGACTTCTCCCTCTTCTTCTTCCTCTTCTTCCTCTTCAGAATGTCCGATTATTGAATCACCCTTCCGGGAACTCGACGACGAAGACGTAGCAGAGGGCGATAGGAGAGGCTCAAGAAGTCGATTGATATCCGTATCCAAGGTCATCTCGTCTTCCTTCTTAACTCGCCGAGATCTCCTGATTGTAACTTTAGATATATCCAGATGAGAAAAGGAGTCGCTTACTCTCTAGCATGAATCTCGCTCCTAGGGGGACTCGTTCGATTTTCATCTTCACTGTCCGTAATAGTGATAGGCTGGATATGAAACTTGCCGGTTCTGGTTATTCGTGAATTGGGATCTTACACCAAAATGATTATGACATACGCAGCACGTTTAGGCATTACTCGCGCCTTAGCAGCAGGTCGACTGTCCATTTTCTTCGAATCAACTCCCTCACTAGATACGCGTCTCCTAGAACATTACTTAGTTCCGCGGTAGCACGAGGAAGATGACTATGGCTGACTTTTTGGCTTTCGGTTTGCGATGACCACCATCATGTGAATGAGAGTCGTCATCAGTATTCACAGCACTGGTCGACCTCCTGCCCCGAATGCATCAGTACACCCCGAGGATCATCACTGAACCAGGGTAAATTACTAACCTCTTTCTGCTTCTTCGCTTGGGCTCTGGATCGACGAGCTCATCATCATCTTCGGGGATAATATCATCCAGAAACTCGAACAAGTCTTGCAGTTCCTCGAGTTTCCTGAGCTCTTCCTCTTTTAACTCAAGCTGATTCTCGAACCTCTTGGAAATGGTAGCATCAAATTTGTTCAATGCATTACGGCTAGTAACATCTTTCAAGGATCGGCGCTAATTGTATTGAAAGTTGAATTATAAGGAGACAACTAAGGGGATGGGGCGCACCGTCTTGACTGTATCCAGATATAACTTGAGACGCCTGATGAGCACGTCATCGACCACTTCGGGAATATAGAGCTTGGCAAGCATCTGACAAAGAACCTTTTTGTCGTCCCCTAATCTATAGGTCAGTACCGTGGAAAGATATCACAGTCAGAGATTGCTTACTGTCGAAATTGTATTGGGGCTTCAGGAACTCCCGCAAAATCTGTGTCGCAAGCCTCAAATGGATATCACCATGCTCATATATTTCCTTCTCATTCATTGTCCCATTCGCAGCCCTGACGGTGCCAAATTTGTCAGAACAAACACCACCCCAGCAGAAGCGACAACGCACACAACACTAGCCAACCGATTCGGGTCAGTCAAATCAGCAAACATATTTGCAATCTGCGTAGCCGTTGCCACTTCTTCATCCTCCTCCAACTCTGCTCGCGACTTTTTTACTTCTGAGAATATCTGGAGAAAAATCTGACAGCAAGTAAAGACAGAGGCACAACAGATGATAAACAAAATGACACACATGGGTCATGTTCTTCTGATTCTTGGCTGACATGTAGCTATAAACAGGAAAGAACCCGGTCAAACATTGCCGTAATTCTTGATTTCCAGCCGTCGCGGGAGAGAGCGCAGCAAGCATCAAATTAGCCACGGACTTCAGAACATGCAAGGTCAGTCGCTGTTGATGGTGTTTGGAAATAGATCTCACATTAATGTCACGGGCGATGCCCGCTATGATCAACTTGGCGATCCCAAGGCAAAGGGTGGCAAGGACTTTTGGATCCTGTTCCTCGTTCAATCTTTCAACCAAAAATCTATCCGTAATTTCTGCGACCTGAAGGAACGAACATCGACAATCAACAACTAACATGGGGTAGATACTGAACACACCTTTTGTGGAACAGTATCTACAAAGGCTTGGTCATGGACCATCAGCATATCGATAATAATTTGATACAATTTCGATTTCATCTGATCAGGGGAACTGAGAATTTGACTCCTAAAGAAATCCACGGAATTAAGAGCACGTTTCTGAGGATATAAAACATTAGTCTAAAATGTGTGTGCGTAATAGAGTACCATCATCCTACTCGAGCGATGGAACAGCACAATCCCAATGCAACGAAGGCCTTTTCTCGAGTCTGTGCGTCTTTGACGTGTATTGAAGGGACTATCAAGTCACGCATTAAGCCTTCAAGAGTCGAGTTCTCCTCAAATGTCTGAAGTACTATTAATTTTGCAATTTGGAATCTCTAGCCAACGACTCACAGTGTTGACTCGCTCCAACATGACACTCGCAAGGACTAAGCAGCGATGATCCACCTCGATAGCCTTCTTTTTTTCAGCTTCTGTTTTTTCTCTCGGTGGTAAACGAGGTCTGGGTGTATCACCAAGAGTCATACTCGTATCCAGATTGACATCAACCTGGGTAACGTACTTAGCATCAAACGAGTGTTCAATTCAATCGAGTAATGCACGTCTCACAGGTTCTTCAGGTTCATCAATAAAAGGATCCCGCATATCCGAAATTATTTCAACTACAATGCGAATGAGATCTCGGTCATTCGCCGCAAGCTTCTTCAATATGTCTAAACAGTCATTAAAAAGCCCTTGAGGAAGGGTCTCTCGTGAGGCCATTTCACCTGAGCCACATTGGCCTCTTGTAAACCAGAGAGAAAGCAGGAGAACACGCACGGATGAGAGGGAACATCAACCGTCTGCCATTTTCATCGCCATAATCCAGATTGACGGCCATCTTAAGCATTTCGCCGAGTTTGATCTCTTGCTCATAGATTTCGTCTTCCCTCTGCTGTGACTCGGTTTCCTCGAATTCCCGAATGAGCCCTTCTTCTTCAAAGGCTTCCAATAGTACCGTCAATCCGTTCCAAGCTCTTTCTATTACTGCAGCAATTTGTGAGACAGTAGGGAGTGCTTCTTCGAGTCGCTTCTGGTCCCTGATCGCAATACAGTGATCCGCGAAGACACGAGCTAAGAAGGCCCTCTCCGGGTTCAACCGCTCCCAGTAGCTCTCTAGAAATGGATAAACAAATGACCTAGCAGAGAAACATTCCTCACCATTGAGGTCAATCTTGTTGAAAATGTCTAAACGCCGAGTAAACACGCTAAGCAAAGCATCTACAGCAACAGTGCCTTGACCCAGGTCAAAGAGTTTGAGTAGAGACAGGACGCCCTCAACTTCAGTGCTGACAAGCTCCCCCTCAGGGTCTTCAGTTTTTGGTGCAGCGACATTGACACAGTCAATCCAGCTTCCTATCAAAGAAGTCGCCGCATTACGGACAGACTCTTCACGATCCCCTAGTCCATCTTTAATAATTTGTTCTCGTTGAGAGATGGTGAATGCCCGCGGATGTGTGGGTCCCGTAACCTTGAATTCATTCCCCTGCGTCGCATTTGGTTCGAGAATTGCGGAAAAAACCAGTTTGCGGATGAGTGGTTCAACGTCACGCATACGTGCAAGGATATGTGGTATTGTGGCTTCATCGATAGGAAGATTGAGAAGAACAGCTCTGCGGACATCACTATGAAACGAATCAGCAATTGCCGGATTTTCTGATGAACGAATTCAGGACACACAAGGAGGGATCATGGGCAAGAGCATCCAGCAAGACACTGCTCACAACCTCTTGATCATCGTCTATATCGTCAACAGTTTCTTCTGCGCACAGTTTGCACAAGGCCACAATCGCTTGTGACCGTATATGTGCTTCTTTGTCCCTGACACGATCTAGAAGACCTTCACGAAGGGCTCCATAGAGATCCTCACTAGAAAAAGGTAAGTAACCATTTACATATCTTTCGGACGTTGCTTACTCAATCTCCCCAAGATGGGATATCATCTCAACCAAAGTCTGGAGTACGCGATAACGAACATTCTTATCCTTGGCTGCAATCCCTTTGAGAAGGAACCTCAAGAGTCGTGCAGTAAAACGACTGGCAACACTATCGTCATCATCATCCTGCTGCCTTGGCTCATCCCCGGCTGATGAGATATGTTTCAGGGTGATCCCACAGAGACGAAAAATAATGTTCACCCTTTTCGTTGATAAATTTAATATACGCTCCGATAAACTTCACGACACGGTCTGCCGTCGTGACTCCCTTTTTGAGGACTAGAACGCGAAAAAGGAGACATTGCACAACCTCTGCAAACATTTTTTCTCCAGTCAGTCTGTTCATGGCACGTGAATCGATGAGCTCAGTGAATTCTGCTGTTTCAGCATGAATTTTGTGGAGGGCGACACAATTCTTCTGGTGATTCGCAACAGAAACTTGGACTTGATCGAAGATCTTGGGAGCATAGGACAAGGCATCATTGAAATTGGACTGCCTGTTGGATGCATGAAGAGCTCGTCCGGGCATTGTGAATGAAACGTCGGCTTGGGTTAATGAGAGTCAGGCATGGTTTCGACGCGACTGTCACGTGGTGTCACTTAGAAGTATAACCAAAACTCCAAGAGTTTTGCACGTGTAATTGGTCCATCATTTTATCTTTTTGCTCTTGCGACGGAAGAAATGTTGAAATTTGAGCTGGCCAGTATGACGCACACAACATGTCTCATAATCACTGTTTGTACACAACTTTCTATCCGCTTGCCCTCACTGACGGTCTTACCATTTGAATTGTTTCAACATATATGAGGGAAAGTGTGTTGGACTAACCTGCCAGTAGTGTATCATTGCATCACCCAGTTATCTTGTCCAGTGGATTACTGTTCATCTATGTCAAAGGCAGTGATGGATTTATCAATGTCCCCACCACTCATTCCTGAGCATAAATGGTCACCGGCAGCTAGAGTGCACACCCATTAAGGCACTCTTTCATCCCCGAACCTAAGTTTGGGATTTGTTGAGACCGTATTCTTTGTTATGTGGCCAGCCAGTAGCCATTTCCTTTCATTGAAGTGATGCAGACCAGTATCTCTATTGGTATCCGTACAGAAGCATTGCTGATGATTCCCTAAGTTTATAGGTGTCATGTCTAATCAGTCGGAAGTGATGATTTCGTTTCACCTCGCGCACCCTTTATTTCCTGTATCATTATTCCTGCCCCTAGATGAAAAAAAAAATAGAGTACTACACTAAAAATACGTTAGGTTCCATCTCCCGACGATCAGATGTTTCATTTTGGTAAAAATGCAAATGATCAAGAAGAGGCTTGCTGCACGTTTTCGCTTGCCTAAACCCACCATATCGAATCGTCCCGAATGATTGTGTACTACTAACAATGTCAGATAACGTCACATCTTGCCACACAAGCTCATTGAAACAAACACACCGTTTGGCCCCAATGAGTGAGAGAAGGGGGCGAATGGATGCAATTTACAAATAGTATCTTGATTTAGATCCCACAAAATTCCAGCTTATCGTCGTTCAGCCGTCGAAGCAACGTGAATGTGTGCAGCCCGTGGCCTTTGAGTTGCAAGCCACAGAGAATATAATCATTGGGTACAATTCGAGGATAAATGACTGGTGATGATTGTATGTTTTCATCAACATGAATCGTAGTAGAATCCTCGAACATTCATGTGTATGGTCCGAATTATCCTGTCCCAATCACGCCCATCTGACAGAAACCTACCACCAATGAACATACTATTGGAAAGTTAGTCCGAAGGACGAACCCTCTACAGCGCTACCCTATGATTATACATCAACTCCCTCTTTCTAATTACTTCCATAACAAACCCTTTGGACATACTGCGAATCTACTGGCAAACTTCACTCAGATGCAACTGTACATATAGCCCTGATTTTGGGCCCTGTTCAGGCCCTCTGCATCTCAGCTCCAGTTTTCTTGTTGCGGAATAGAAATTCTGAACCCAAAAAAAATCCTGCTCACAATCTCGGCACGATGGCAAGGATCAGCCGCCTTCATGCATCACAACTAAAAATAATCTTCTCCATTTATCCCATCCATAAAAGTAAGTACATGCCAGGGGGTGGAGCTGACTGACACTGATCTTGATGAAGTGACAGGTGCTCTGGAACCTGATAAGACCTCCAACTGGATTGGATGCTTACCCTGAGGCAGGGACCAGCGTCGTGGTCCGGTAGCTCAGCGGTAGAGCATATGGGTCAGTTTCCTTAAGGTCATGGGACCGACTCCTGTCCGGGTCACTCCTTTAGTTGTCAGTTGAATTCGGACTGGTAGTCCCAAATTCCAACAGATCTTAGACATGTAGAAGGGATTCATCATATCAACTATCTATCATTGGACTGTCCATTTAAATAGCACTATAAATAAAGCTATTTCCACAAACATATCCCGTCCGAGAATTACCTCGACCCCGGAAGTAATCAATCATAATAAGCAATGTCGCCACTCTTATCGCATCCACTCTTATCGCATCCACGGTCGCACGAACTCAAGAAGCTTCACAACATAAATCTGTCTAACCGGAAGCCTTACTTGTTTCTTAAGCACAACCCTGGCAGCGCGACTCCGATGAGTACACCGCGGCACACTACTTTTGCCTACAAACGCCTACTCCATTGCGACTAACAAATAAATTTCCAAATTTGGGAATTCGATAATTGATCCTGGGAATATTAGGTTCAGTTCTCTAACTAATTACACAGAGTGCCGTTATCCTCTGATGTCTCTTAATATTTTTATGCAGATTGGTAGCAGTCACTATTGGAATCCTCTTTCTAAATTCACAACTCTGATTATGTGCATACTTAACCTCACATCATATGACCACCACAGTCTCAGTCCACACAATACAAACACCAATATAGACACCATCACAATACTAGTCTTAACAGACCGAATTCTCACAAATTAATCTCGGAATTTAATCTATTGAGTACTTGCCAGGGAAGAGAAAAAGAGGATTAATAAAGTTACGTTGCTACGGGACATAAAGAACGTGAAGAACAAGTAGAAAAGAATTGTACACAATGTCATGTATCAACATAGGGAATCATAAACGATTACTGGACAAACAGAGATATACTGGGAAGGGAAAGTGGGAGACATGATGTGCGACAAGAGGAAAAGAAAACACTGCAAGAGCCCAAGATGGCACAATACCATGATCCCCCAGCCATCGTAAACTCACAGATAAATCACACATCCCCGTCATTAACATGACCTATCCGTTGTCCCCAGGGTATTTGAAAAGCAAGGCAAGAACACTGTGACTTGTAGAAGAGGAAAAACGAGCACAACGGTGAAAAGGGTCTAGTTAAGTTACAGGGTTCAGATGGATGCGTGATACGGACGGAAGAGAAATTGCTGGGGAACTGGTAGAGCAAGTCTGAAAAAGCCTTCTATGCAACAACTCGGCTAGGGTTGCGAGCGAGGGCTGCACCAGTTCGCTGAGCTTGGATTGAACCGAAACGGTGCAGTTCTTCTGGTTGGACAGATACCTTGCCACCGAGACGGATGCGTTGGAGGCTTCGCGAGACGATGTTCGTACGGTGTTGGTACAAAGAACCATGAAGAGAGGTTGCACGAGACGAAGTACGGCTGATAGGAACACCAGTCGTCATGGCATGTTGGTGCATCTCTCTCTCGCGACGTTGGCGGATAGACTTGATGACGGTGGCCTTCATTGCAAACTTTATCCAATCAAGAGGAATGAACCAGACAATATTCTGAAGGTACAGTCAAAAATTAGTTTCACGAAGTGGACATACTACTTACCCAAACCCACACGATACCGATCCAGCCACCAGACACCCCCTCGATTTGAGTGAAACCCCAGTCACCGTAGGCAGCAATGATGGAAGAGACAAGCTGGGCGATGGCAAATGCACACATAAGGGCAACTGAAGGTCGCTCCATGAAGAAGAATGAGTGAGAGCGAGTAACAAAGATAAGCGCTTGTGAGATGATAGCCACTTGAAGATAGATAATCATGTGGACCTGATGGTCATTTGGACTACTGGGGAAGTAAGCATCACCACTGAAGCGCACGCCAAACTTGCGCTGGAAGAAAGTGGTCTCCAGAATGACACAAAGAAGAGCGATACTAAGGGAAAATAAGACTTGAATACTCAGGAAGAATTAATAGGAACACGCACGTAGAAGCACTGAGGTAGATACCATAAGCAACAGCGAAGGAGAAGATCTCGACCAAATCCCAGCTGTCTGGAGTATTGGAAGGAAGTACGCGATCAACCGAGAGTGTCATGATGGTACCATCATTAAGGAGGGCAATAATCAGAATCATGAAGGGAGGGAAATCAAATTTATAAGCGAAAGAGAGGATAGCGAAGCAGACGACGATACGGATCGTGATGGAACATGCATAAATCGAATAGTTGCGCATACGCTGGAAGATAATACGAGATTGACGGATGGCATGGACGATAGTAGAGAGGCCTGGTTCAGTCAGAACGATATCAGCAGCACCACGAGCAGCGTCAGTAGCACCCTCAACAGCAATACCAACATTGGCACGAGAGAGAGCAGGAGCATCGTTGGCACCATCACCAGTCATGGCACATAGGTGACCAAGACCCTGAATACATTTTACAATTTCAAATTTGTGCTCAGGGAAGACCCCGGCGAAACCATCAGCATCCATGATCATCTCGTCAAGAGAATTGTGCTTGCTATCAGCAGGAGGTCCTTCTTTCAACACCTTGGCAGGATACATGTGATCACCAAGACCAAGACGACGACCGGTTTCCTTAGCGATGGCGAGCTGGTCACCAGTAACCATCTTGACCCTGACACCGAGGGCAAGGGCATCATCAATAGTTTGTTTGGTATCAGCGCGAGGAGGGTCGAAGATAGCAAGAAGACCAATAAGTTCAAAGCCGTTGCCCTCCGCCTCTGGATCATCACCATCTAACTCCTCGTATGCAACAGCAAGGGCACGAAGTCCACGACTAGCGTATTCTTCGACATCGGCTTCAAGTTTGTTCTCTTGCTCGTCGGTTTTGTTCCTGGTACAAAGCTCAATGATGATACCAGTCATGCCCTTGGTGACACGTTTGAGCTTGCCCGTTGACTCCTCAAGATACGTAATTTCAGTACGTTTGTCGACAGGGTTGAAAGGTTTGAAGTCAAGAAGCTTGATCCCAGCACGAGCACGTGAAGGGTCACCGATGGCAGCTACGACGGAGGCATCAATGGCATCTTGATTCTCAGTACGAGAGGCGTAGGCAGCAAGGAGGACGACATCGTCGGCAGAGAAGGGGCCATAGGTCCGAACGGTCTTGTGATCAATGGTGAGCTTGTTAGTGGTGAGGGTGCCGGTCTTGTCGGAACAAAGAATGGTAACACCAGCCAACTCCTCAATGGCAGTGATACGAGTAACAATAGCTTTGTATTTGGCAAGCTGCTGGGCACCAACAGCGAGAGTAACGGAAAGAACAGTAGGCATAGCAATGGGAATGCCACCAATCAGGAGAACAAGGATGTTGTCGAGACCACGGCGGTAGTTGAAGCGGAAACCGGCGTAAAGAACAAAAATCTCCGCAATAACGAAGATGCCGATGGAGACAAGACAAAAAGTCCCGATTTGAGCAAGAATCTTCTGCAAGTGACCGGTGGTATCATCATCTTGACCAACAAGAGAAGCAGCACGACCAAAGAAAGTGTTGGGGCCAGTGGCGATCACAACACCCTCAGCCTCACCCTGTTTACAGATGGAACCCCTGAAGACAAATTTTTAATATTTGCTTAGAAGAAACAATACATGTAGCACAGCACTCACGAAAAGCACTGATCGCCAACTTTCTTGGACTGAGGAAGAGATTCACCAGTTAGAGCAGCCTGATCGATAGAGACATTGATAGCCTCGGTGAGACGACAATCGGCAGGAACAATGTCACCAATTTTGAAAGAGACCATATCACCAGGAACCAAATCTGCGGACTCGATTTCAGACCACTGACCATTGCGTCTGACCTTGGCTTTAGGAGCAAGAGACTCCATGAGAGCCTTGACAGCATTTCCGGCATTTCGTTCCTCGTAAAAACCAATGGAAGAATTGACGAGAAGAAGGAAGACGATGCCGACAAAATCCGGCCAATCAGGAGGACGGTGGTCACCATTGGAAAGTGCAATAGCAACAAGTGCAGCAGCTTCCATGACCCAGGAAAGTGGATTCCACATAAAACTTAGGAACTAGAATGCAGATAAGCGACTGAATTTTCAGAAGAGTAAGAACAGGTACCTGAAGGAAAGGGTTTTGTTCCTCTTGTTCTAACTTGTTGGGACCGAAAATTTCGAGACGGCGAGCAGTCTCATCTGAAGAAAGACCATTTCCATCGCACTGGAGGAGCTTGAAGACGTCGTCAATGACGATGGTCTCGAGGTCAACCTTTTCTTTGTCGTATAGGTCTTCAGCCTTAAGCTCAATCTGAAGAGGAATTTAAAGTCAACCGGAAATAGGCGAGCGCAAAAATAACCAACCTGGGACATATCGACATTGGCATCTTTTGTGGGTGTCAACGACGAGTCGTAAACGGAAACGCGATGAACATACGAGCAGGCTTGGTATCCTCCTCACCAAAATCCTTGTACTCCCTTTTCCTCTTTTCAGGCTCAATGGAGGGAGACGCGGGCTGCGGCCCAGGCTCTTTTTCGATGTTGGACATGACAGGAGGGGTCAGCTAAATGCTAGATGGCCGCGAATTAAGAAACGCCCAAGTAGCAGGACTCAGACAATAAAAGACAGTCTAGAGGATGGGACCCTAAGTCAGGAGAAGGTTGTGGTAGGGAGGAAAAAGACAGCGGCGGACAATATGTTGGCTTTTATTTCGTCCTGGGACTAACGATCAGCCGAGCCAAGCACGACCACACAAATTGCCGAGTCTCCTGTTCGATCCGTCTTTGTGGACTGGTCCGGGTCCCGGGTCCCACCGATGCCGTATCTGCGCCAGCGTGCACTGACTAATGCGCACGGGCCACCAGCCATATTCCCTCGTCAGCTCATCGGCAGGGATTATCCGATCTCTATCGGGAGTTCTCGCCATGCTGCGGCATAGACTTAATCCATTGTACACACGCTGGACCGTCAAAAATAAATTCCATTCATCTATGCTCAAGGGCACCCTAGGATGGACATTCACTTGCCATTTTTGTGGCCACTAGTTCAATCCGATAGGGAAAAAAAATTTACACACCACCACCCATTTTACTTGATACATGATGTCTGAGCACTCTCTGACTACCAGCACACGCAGTTTCAATTCTTCGCCGCGATTCGCTCCTCCATTCATTCTCTGCCCATCATTCTTCACCCGTGGGTAACTATACCATCACCCAGTATATCTAACGCACCATCCAGTCACTCCAATAGGTCGTTTGGCTAAGTGAGAATCTCTGATTAACTTGTCGAGGTAAACTCGAGGCCAGAGGTCAAGAGTTACTTCTCTTGATCACGGCTATAAGTAGCGCAGAGGTAATGAAGATGCACTACATACGCTTCATGAAATCAATCTAACAAGGCGGCCCATCTTCAAGGGGATAGCTTCGTTGCAGATAGGCAATACTTACTTGGATGATACAATTGCATCCTCACCTTAAACTGGACTTGGCTGTTGGTGGTTCGCCCCAATGAACACTCAAGAGAAGCCAGTGACTCATTCACCATACATACATTGCAGGAGTGAGTCCTTGGCCCAATCCAACGATAACCCCGATTTTCTGGCCGAAAAGCACTCATGGAACGTGTTTAACGCAACGTACAGCTTTATGAGTGAAAATGATTACTTCAAGAACCGATACTGATCACACCCAATGATAAAATTTCAGGATCAGACTAGGGACAAACTAAGGAGTGGCACTCCTCTGGCTTTTGCAGTCTTAGAGGGGGGGCACAGAAACACCCTTGGAAAGAAAATTTATCAACTCAATAGTGACTTACATGACCATTAGACGTCTATTTAATCAGATGTATAGCAGATACCGCTCGGACTCTACTCAAATTCTACAGTTTCTGTAATTTTATATCCTCCAGCAAAGCAATCATACCCTATCATGATCTCATCGTGACTTAGTGGCTATCCCAAACTAACAATATTGCCAATTCGATGATTTTACTTCGGCCAGGCGACTGCCCCAGCTTAGGGTTGCACTACAGATCCTTGAGCTGTGAATGACTCGTAGTTGAAGTCGACCCAGAGATCGTCACCCCATTTTATAAGTGGTTACATGGTTGACATGAGTTCTTTGATCATGTCAAACAACGTTCCGGGTAAAAAAACTAGGCTAGGAATCAGACTTCTCTCACAACGACATAAACGTCACGAAGGACACAACTATTTCCCCTTGACAATGGCCCCTGCTAAATCAGGAGTCGATAACGACGTTCAAGCTAAAAAACTTGGGACACGTTGAAGAAATGGCTACAGATGGGTCTCTCACATTGCATCCCGCAAATATTCTTTCCTCGCAAGTCTAAACGGTACTGGGAGGCGACAACCGTAACAGGCAATACTTACATCCGCGGACGTCGAGGAACGTGTGTCTCATTTCTATTTCTGGTCAACTAACTGATCATGCGCGGCGATTGACAGGGGTACGTTTCGGGATATCGATTTACACGTTGCCGTTGACGATTGGACGCCCATTTGAACGCTCATGCCGATACACTCCTGGTGTCTCATCGTTTCGAGTCTATCACCGGTTTCCTTGAGTATATTTGCTCTCTCTCAGAAAGTCCCCATGTGCCACCAGTTTCGGATAGGATCTTTAAACCCTTTCTGCCCTTTACCAAACCCTTTCTTTGGTAAAGGGCAGGCGAAGACGCTCAATTATGCTCCACATCGGTACCAGTCTCTCGTGCTTTGCTAATCCATTGTGGAGAGAAATGGCATGTCCAAGGAATCAGACGGATGACATCCTCGACTTCTGGAAAAACGTGCATGTTCTTGGAGCAGAATCGACTGTCATGGGATGCTTAAATATCATGAGGCAGGCAAGTCTACTACTAAGTTGACATGTGACGTTGACAACACCCCGACCCCGTCGTACCTTGTGGTGTGATTGAGGATACCCTTTCTCGTTGTGTTGGTCGTGCCTGCGACCTTAACAGAGAATCCTCGTTCACTCCGAAGGGTATGCCCATCGCAACAGAACGATCTTCCATGCGTGAGATTGGTCAGCGTTGCAAATTCGTTCGATGATCCATAAGTAGATAATCCGAAAATAGATGTATCACTCCGCTGATTTGACACGTGTTAAATTGATAGATCACCACAGTACTCGGATACAGACCCATATGCATTGGATGCGCTGAGCTGAGCATAAACCATTTATTCAATCAAATCATAAGCGGTGCTCACTGATGACAACTCACATATAGTATATACTCCCAGATTGATGTGCCAAAACTCAAGAACGGTGTACGAAAACTTTTTTTTCATTTTTAAACTTTATTTAAGGTTGTACTTATTTAACTTAATATTTAATAGCAGAATTTGTATCACATAAATTCATTTACGTGTACTGCAGGTACCAACAAAATACCTTGAAGTTGCCTGCTTAGATGCATGCAGCGCCATCAAGAGTGCCACTGCAATATCTAAAAATTTAGATGTTGATCAAGCGACACAATATGTATACGCTATTTAAATTAAGGTACCTCGTACTATTGTAGCATGTGTCTTAAGTATTTCTCCAACAGAGTGTAGCCGGAACATCATCAAGCCGACTTTTGATCTCAGCAACTATCTGCTTCAATGGGAAGAACTAATTTGCAGGTGGATCATACTTCTGTTCGTATTTGTATTTTGTCTGCGACTTGGATGGAGCTCATATATGAACTGTTTTCGAAAAATGGGTTTCAAACAATAACTTCGATGCGCGGCAGAACAAGTCCTGTGAGCATATACTCAAAGAACTCAATAGTTGTCTGTAAGTTGGCTACTTGCCGAAAATCGCTCGAATGAAGCTTTCTTTCATGTGGAAGCCCCATTATTATCATTGTTTTGAAAGGATTTTTTTTTATTAGGCTTTAATTGTAGAATCATCTAACAGTATAGTGTTTAGAACTGGAGCACAATGGAGTGCATTTCCATGGTATATCAGCTGATAACTAGTGTGGACATCACCTTGTTCAGCCTGATGGTGCATGCTACACTCACAATGGTGGAAACATTTAAAAAATTATATATAGAAAGAGGCGATGATGATCGGATCGGCCCGCATCATCACAGTCTGTCAGATTTAGAACCATTGCCGGACCGCCCACGAAAAAAAGTGGAGGGCTGGGAGAAGATCTTTGAACGTGAACTGGGGCCAAGGTTCATAACCCAGCTTTCAATGAGTGCTGAGTGACCTGCACGCAGACCACAGTTCCCAGCATGATCTCCATACTTTTTTTGTCTGCCACACTGTTTACTATCTTTCGTCGATCCAGTTCAAATTTATGGAGTAGGGCACAAGATTCTCTATCATATTGGCTTGAAGCTAGTCGCGCAAGACAAATGTATTCATATCAAGAGTGCTGTTCACTCATCCTCATCACCCAACGTCATTTCATCGAAATCCTCCAGGAGCTCATCCAGCTGGATCTCGGGGAAATCAGCCTCTTCGGCCTCATCTTCTCTGTCACTGGTGGCTTCCTCCATATCGACATCCGTGCTACCAACACTCCTTCCCTGGACCTTTTTCCTCTTTGACCCTCCATGAGCAGGTCCACCACCGGGTCCAATCATCCTGACGTCATTGATAGCATCGCTCTTCGACTTGTACAGATTCACACTAGCACGCATTTCTGGATCTTCTTCTAAGTCTCGCAAGAACAACTCATAGTCTTCTTCAACCTTCTTCTGGTCTCTTCCGCCTAACCTACCCACAACTCCTCTCCCTGATCCAGTCTCACCTTCCTCTCCGGCTTCTTTTGCAATGCTACGGAGTTTCCAGGAACGCTGTTTTGATTTCTTGCGGCGATTAGGATAAGTTTTCTTGATAAGGACAATGTCAGGAATGTGATGTGCCTGAAGAGCGGAAAAGTCCGTTGAGTTGTAATTGGCATTGCTAAGGTGGTAGCCGAGAACAGTATCACCGGGTTGGAGGATTGCACCTAAGTGAGTTCGAGTGTGGAACATTGTCGAGGTTTGACCTGCAGAGTCGTAATCCATTGCATCCTCCTCCTCCAATTTCCCTGTCGATCGGAAAGCACCAGCGAGAGCGACTTGAGCATCTGCCATCACCAACTTCCCTTTTGACCTCGTATAATCAGGCTCAAGATCGAGGACAGTAAACTCCACGAGGTCTGTCACCGACGCTAATGGCTCGAATGGCGTGCGCCAGTAGATTTGAGCAGGAATATCTGCAGTCTGAAGGGTCGCAACGTCGATGACCTGTAAACTGCTTCCAACTCGGGTACAAATGGTGAGAGGATGGATATTGGAAAGGGATCGAGCGAGTTTCTGAGGCAAACATATCAGGTCATCCTTGCAAACGGGAACAATCTCGATGGAATAGGTAAATTTGTAATTGGCAGTGTTAGAATGAGTATCGGCTGAAAGTAGTTGTTCAGAGGCTTTCGAGCTAAGTTTTAGAATAAGGAATTGTGTGCAATATAAATGAATGACTTCAGCTAGACGCACCGGACAGGAGCAACACCATTGAGAAATTCTACCATCTTGGTTGCATGGCTACGCTGACTGTAAAAGAAATCGAGGCCATCGCGAACCTCTTTAACAGATATTGTATCCTTTTGCGCATTATTTCTGAGGATAAGCTGCTCGAGGTACAAGAATGTTCTTTTGTGAGACACTTTCTGGCGGACTTGCACAAGTGCCTTCCAAGTGTTTTTAGCAGCCAGGCGCGCACAATCCGGGCACTGACCATATTGCACTAGATATTCAATTTCGAACGTCTGTTCGAGAATGGTTTTTGTGAGAACCTGAGATGACAATCCTCAGATCTGGTTACGACAATTGAGCCTTGTAGGGCACGTACTTCCTTTTGAATAGTTATTGCCACTCTCAGCCGCTTTGAATGCGGCTCCGTCCAGATGAACCGGGCGTCCGTGAGCCGAACTTTATTGAGGCCTTTCAGCTTCTTGAGACATATTGATAAAAGTTCCGGTGATTCAGGCTGTGCGATCGTCCATATGCCAGGTGGGGATAAAAAACGCTCGCAGTTGCGGCAGTAAGCAACCGAAGCTGAGAAATGGAACAGGTGAAAATACGTATACGACATAGAAATGTTAACAGAAACCTTGTTTTGGAATGCCTTCGGTGATATCAACGCTATAGCAGGTGAGCTGGAGATTGGTGACCGAAGATCTTGAACTCACCTATTCCGCAAGCATGCAACGCAGAGATTGGCGGAATTGGGGACAATTGGTGTGCCTAATTCCTGTGAGTACGAAATGTATCTAGAATCACAAAAAACTAACCGCAATCGGCACATAGGATACGATGGACTGCAGGGGCTGGAACAAACTCCATTGCATTGTATTAAAAAGATTTGCCACGTGCCGAATTTGCGGCATGTCACTCAGGTGACTTGACCCGCCGTCACGTCGACGTGTGCGTCTCAAAATAACTCACCATATTTTCTATGAAGCAGGCGTTGCGACTGCTGGGTCTTGCTCTGGTAATTCTCGCATCAGGAGCGACGAGTCCCTCAGTAAAAGTATCCTTGACATCTTCCTGGGCAGCTCCTCCAATAGTGCCAGAGATTCTGTAAGATACTCTAGTCATCTTGAATCAATTCTTATATATTGGTAGAGAAACTGTTGCACTCTCGAACCCGGATGGTTTCTTTCCCCTCCTTGACAAATTGACAGATCCGAAAGCCTACATCTTCTCACAGTCTCTTGCTCCAGAGGCGCTATATCAGGCTGGTATCTCATTAGCAGTTACAACCGGAATTATCCAGGATGTCAACGATGCAGTTGAAGTTGAAATGAATCTTGCGCTGCATGCTGCCACTCCAAAAATTGAAGCATTCTATCAGCACTATGAGGAGAATCATAACAGCAGCAAAGGAACGTCTTGTGGATCGTGGGTTGACTGGTACGGGGAAATTGTGTGTGATATAGAATCCCTTGTCCAGTTGGTTGGACATGAGACGATTGATTCGTCAGAGAAAGAAACTACCGAACTGTATGTGAATTGATACTGATATTGTAGCATTCATTGATAGTCGTCGTAGGACATATCCTAGACCAAAACTTCTCACTTTCGACCACACATATCCTCCAGCTAGTCAAACTCTCAATAGGCCGCACCGTATGGCGATACTCTATGCTACGCTCAATTCGAAGAACTTCCGGGAGCTTCATACTTACCTCTACTCTCAGGCTGGCAAAGCTATACCCAACGTTGAGTATGTTCTTCGATACGTGTCTCCCCAGGAGCCCAGATCATCGAAGAATTATCTATCTGGATATGGTGTCACCCTAGATCTGAAAAAGATGGATTACCTTGCTGTTGATGACCGGCTCTCTTCCAATAATGGTTCTGGACAGAAGAGTGGTGGACATTTTTCTGACGAGACAGTTGAACGAGAAGTTGACCCTATAATTGCTCTCATCCAAGCTCACTCTGGAGGCGAATCTGCATCGGATGCGAAATTACCTCTTACTGAGGAAGAGATTGGTCGTATGTATTCACCTATGTGGCTATTCGTGAGCTTATCACTTTCCCACTAGGGCTGGGTCAGCAAGTGGTCCAGCTCATTATTGAATCAGCATCTCCACTTTCCACCCTCACACATCTCTCTCAAAATTTCCCGAAATATTCACCATCCATCGCTCGGCATGTCCAGGTATCACCGCAAATCGCAGGCGAGCTGGCGGCCAACAGTCAGAAAGTCCAACCAGGGGTGAACTATTTTTGGATTAATGGTGCCCGAGTGGAAGAGAATGATATATCCGTCCTGAAACTCGTTAGTGTATTGAAGAAGGAGAAGAATCTAATGAGGACTATCACTGGACTAGGATTGGAGAAAAGCGAGTCGTTGAAAGTGCTGAGTCATTCGGCTGTTGCTAGTGCTCAGAAAGATGGTGGTGTTACAGATGGCCTATTTGATGCAAGTGATCGGATTGAAGGCGGAGGTGTCGTAGTTTGGTGGAATGATCTGGAGAAAGACAAACGGTATTCCTTTTCCTTCCTACATATACTGCTCGTGGAACTGACAAAAAGTTGTCAGTTACGCGAGATGGAGTCCTTCCCTGTACAATGTATGTGTTTTGCATCCTTAGACATTACATGGTTTCATTAAATGTAAATTAGCTCCTTCAACCTATGTTCCCAGGCTCTTTCCCAAACGTTAGGCATAACCTCTTCAATACCATCCTCGTCATGGATCTTTCACAGAGCTCCAACCTGCATTTCATCGCAACAACAGTCACAAATATCGTGAACAGGGGATTACCGTTTCGATTTGGCGTCGTACCGATAATTGACGATGAAGACAGTAAGTCTTTGGTCTTTCTTGTTGATGCTCGCTAACAATTTGAGCAAAGGTTTGAAGATAGCGAAAATTTTCTACTATATGATTCGAACCTACGGAAGGAAGAAGACCTTGTCATTCCTCAGCAGCGTACGTCTTATCAGTCTTTCAGATACTCGTACCGTAATCTGCTTCTAGGTTGTAGACATCAAAGTCCCATCTGAAGATCAGCCCAACCATATCCCATTAAGTGTAGTCGAAGCAGCTTATGAGAGTTTCATCCTCAGCCTCAGCATAGAGAGCAGCGAGACCGATCACGAAGCCCAAACTGAAACGGGGCAGTCTGAAGATACTAAGACGTATGTCTCATTTGACAGGATATTCGAAAATGCACGTGAAGAACAAGGTGCCATGCCTTCGAAAAAAATACAGAATTATATCGATAGATTGGCTGCTAGCAAGAAGGAGAGTGAGAATGGAAGGGGTCACGCATTCTTCAATGGGCGACATCTACCGCTCAATGATGTGAGCATTTGTTTCTTGTCCTTGTGATGCATTGACTTGGTATCGCAGGATTTCCTTCGTGCATTGCAAGCAGAATCTACGCAGCAATTGCAATGGCTTCAAGAGAAGGTTAGTTTCCTTTCCCTTATTCATGAACTAGATCCATGTTGGTTGTTGTAGGTTTACACCGGCGTTATCTCGGACGAACAGGGTCAACGTCCTGAAATGAGCACCTACTTCTATGACCTACCAACAACATCAAAACGCCGGAATCGGTATATCATACCTTCGACCCCGGGTGGTCTGCAAATTACCAATGTCCCAGAGGTATTGAAATCATCCGGACTGGAGGGTCTAGGCGTTGGGAGAGGCGGGGCATGGATTTACCCTAGTTGGTGAAAACTTTCTGACAGGATAATTTGACTTTGACAAGGAGTGCAACCCCACGTAGAATCGGACGTTGTGCTATCGAGTTTGTTCGTTATTGCTGATTTTGATACCACGGCCGGTAAATGTATCTTCAAACAGGCGTTGGAGTCACTCGTGCGTCTTCTTCCTCCTTCAAATAATCTCCTGAATTTTGAATCGACCTTGCAGACAAAAGATTCGCAAACCCGTATCACATTCCTCCATAACCCTCCTAGCTCTTCGGATTCCGAAATGGTTCTCGTCTCATCGATTCTCGCCTACCTCATTTCAGCGTCTAAGCTATCACAAATCACACCAGAGAGATTTGCTTCCGTGCTTGGCTTCCTGGTTGACCCCATTGTTGACGGTGGCGAATCTAAACAAATGCCTCTCGAGACAAATGACATATTCTCAGGCCTTGGAATCAGCTCATCTGAATTATTAATGAATGGCACCTATGACCGTTATGTCAAAGCTTCGAAGCTAGCTGCGCGTTCATTTGGTATCAAGAGCGGTGAGACTGGGATTGTTATCAACGGACGCGTAAGCCTTTTTACTCCGGGTCTCACGATGTAGCTAATGCAAAATATTCCAGGTCATCTCCCCACTTGCGAAAGATCAATTCCTCGCCGCTGATTTTTCCGCGTTGGCAGATTACGAGTACAGGAAACGTGCTGCACCTGTCGTGCAAGCACTGGCAGCCGTGAAGGAGAATATTTATGAGCTTGACAGGTGAGATATTTCTTTGTTCGTATTTTCAGATGATAACCATCAGTGACCATCATAGGGCATCATATGCGAATCTTGTATCCATGCTGACTTCAATCGTCGCATCGAGCCAGCAGCCTGATCCAAGTGAAATTGGGCTATTTGATGCACCATTAAGGCCCAGGAGTAGAAATTACAAACTATTGGATTCAAAATATACGTAAGATAGATTTCGATGTTATCGGAAAGTGACTATGCTGATATTTGATGACTGAGGTCGATCGAGTTTGGAAACAATGAGACGGCCATCTACCATGTCGCTGTTGTTCTTGATCCTTTGACCTCCATTGCCCAGAAGTGGTCCAGCATATTGAGTGTGAGTGTCTTTACAATTTTTTTGATATCCTGCTGATGGAATTCATGAATAGTGGTTGTCGACAATTCCGGACGTTTTCATCCAAGTTTACCTGAACCCTGCCTGGTACACAGAGGTGGGTTACTGCGAGTTTGTGTAGATGATTACTGAGACAGGGATAGATGCCTCTTAAGCGGTTCTATCGTTACAGTGCCATCTCTTCCATTTCATTCAACGAGTCAGGGTGAGTTTCAAGGTTTGGTACCCAATTCCTTACATACCATAATATAGAAATGAGATCCCCACACAAGTGATTTTTGAGGACTTGCCGGTCGAGTCCATCTATACTCTCGCAATGGACGTTCCTACTTCATGGCTTGTCCGGCCACGCGAAGCGCTTTACGATCTTGATAATCTACTTCTCAGTCAACTTGCAGACAATGACACAAGCATTGATGCAACCTTTTCTCTTGACTACCTTGTTGTTGAGGGACATGCTCGTGAGGTCAAGACGCAGGCACCTCCGCGTGGCGTCCAGCTGGAGTTGGTGAAAACTAGTGACAACTCAGCAATTGATGATACACTCGTTGTCGCGAACTTGGGATACCTCCAATTTAAAGCTAAGCCTGGTGTTTTCCAACTACAAATCCGCGAGGAGGGGCGAGGGAAGAAGATTTTCAAGATGGAAAGTGTTGGGAATGAGGGCTGGGATAGTCCCAACGTCGAAGAAGGCGGCGACGAAATTACGCTAGTCAGCTTCAACGGTTTGACTCTGTACCCCCGTCTAGTGAGATTGCCTGGTATGGAGAAGGAAGATGTACTTGAAGAGAGTGAAGAACCCAAGCCAACGATGCTCAGAAACTTGGCCAACCAATTTTTATCTTTGTTCAGAAAGAATGCTGTACAGGGGGATGCTAGTAAGGATCTTGCTGTGGCAAAGCGGCAGGCAAGTATCAATATCTTTACTGTGGCCTCTGGTTTGCTATATGAAGTACGTTATATTCTAAATGTTTACAGATCGACTCTCACGCTCGCACTAGCGCTTCGCATCCATCATGATTTTGAGTGTTCTTCGTAATACGAACAGCTCCGTCAAGTTCTGGTTCATTGAAAACTTTTTGTCGCCTTCTTTCCTAGTGAGTCATAGTCATATTACGGCTATCATATCGGTACGTGAATTTGACGGGTTTCACCAGGAATTCATTCCACATATGGCCGAGAAATACAGCTTTGAGTATGAGCTCGTCACGTACAAGTGGCCATCATGGCTCCGTGCACAGACCGAGAAACAGCGTATAATATGGGCATATAAAATTCTGTTCCTGGACGTCCTTTTTCCGATGGACCTCAAGAAAGTTATCTTCGTCGACGCGGATCAGATCATTCGAGCTGATCTCCAAGAACTCATTGATCTTGATCTACATGGTGCGCCGTATGGATATACACCCATGGGTGACGACAACGTTGCAATGGAGGGATTCAGATTTTGGAAGACAGGATATTGGAAAGAGTTTCTCAAGGATCTCCCCTATCATATTAGGTGAATTACTTGCTTATCTTTCCGAATGCTTATTTATCTTTCACCCTATTGAGTGCACTATACGTAATTGATCTTGTCAAATTTAGGCAGGTGAGGTGTGAAGTTTCGTATTGCACCAATAATAGACTGATCTATTCCCAAATTAGATGGCAGCTGGGGTACGTTGACAAAAACGAGCAAGCATTGTATAGATTAACATTCTTCCAGGATCAATTGCGTGGCCAGTATCAGCATTTGTCTGCTGACCCTCATTCACTTGCAAATCTGGACCAAGGTGGGCTTTGCGGATAATCAGTGATTTCAGCTGTTCGCATTTATGCTCCTGGTTGCGATCTAGATCTTCCTAATAACCTTCAACGCCAAGTACCAATTGTACGTAATAGTCATCGTCGCCATTGTTTCCTGCTCACCAACTGTCGCATCGCTGGCTAGTTCTCACTCCATGAAGATTGGCTGTGGGTAGGTTGACATTAACTTTGGGCTCCGAAATTTTGGTAAAAGACTGATACATCAATATCTAGTGTGAAACTTGGTGTATGTTTCGGAAGGTCCCTTTTTACTATCCTTGTACTCAGCGATTGTTCCTAATTAGGTAGCAAAGACCGCCTGCACCGCGCAAAGACCATCGACTTATGTCAAAATCCTCTTACAGTTTGTTGCATTCTCTACGCCCGGACACTCCTGTTCTGATGAATGTATCCAGAAAGAACCCAAACTTTCACGTGCACGCCAAATTCCTGAATGGGAAGAGTACGATGCTGAAATCGCGCATTTTTCCCGAGAGTTGGCCCAAGAAGGCAAAATACACTCTCGACTTGCAACAGCGGGTGCAGATATTTTGGCGAGTGCTGGAATTTCTCCACCCAAAACGGAAACCAAAGAGGAAGTTGTACATACAGATAATGTACCCAATCGAGATGAATTATAGTATTCCTCCTTTGGAGGATCGACAGAAGGCTGAATTAATAATTCGAGCTATTGAATTGGACTGACACATTCTGACTGAGTCTGACTGAGTACCATATCATGACATCATTTTTCGTCCGTTCCTCACCTACAGAGGTACCGACTCCCTTCCTACATATATATATACATCTCTGTATACATCTCTGTAACCTGACTACCCTCAGTCGTTCACACAACGGTGACGCCTGAGTACCTAATTGTGTAATACGTGCACATCCAATAGTAGCACTGAGGATGTCAGGTCATCACATCCACAGGCTAGGCAACAGAATTTTTGAGCCATCGGTCATCTGGAAGACCAGAAACGGCAGTAGTGAATGGTGGCAAGGACGATCATGGATCGTTTTCAATGCAACGCCTACGCGGTACAATATCTTCGATAGAATACTGTTCCCCCTAATATATATGCTTTGATGACAGGGTCATCACAGAAAATAGGCACAACCGAATTATTCAAAGTATGAGGCACACAAAGAGAGGAAGATTACGTACTGCACTTGGCCATGATCGTGTGTGTGCGCCCCGTGCACATATCTATCTATGTTTACAGGCTTACATGATCTTTGGCTCAAGCGAAACCACTATTCATTCCTCATACCATCACATTGATCATTACACCCTCACTCGTTCATAACTATATCAGTTATGTGAGACATTGCGCACCGACCCTGTTACTTGCTTCATGTCCTGTGTGAACACTCCGCATGAGCAGAGTAGGACCTATGACTTCGACAAGGAAAGTAGAAGTGGAGACTCGAAGATATTAACTCGTTAAAAGATATAGACGTTACAGTATATACCGGATAGCGTAATCCCATATAGTGTCCTTGATATTGTGATTTATATACTTCACCCTTAGACGTTTGACTTTTTTTGCCTTCGAAATGAATTGCCTCACAGCACTAACACCAGCAGCGTTATCAATGAGAGTGCTGTGGGATGCCCTGAACAACGTGAAGGACAGGTCGACGAGACTGGGGACGTGGATGAAATGAAGCAGAGAAGTTATTTGATGAAGATATCCCGATACTCGGAGGGTCAGGAGATTTGGAAGTTCTATCATGTGCCCCGAATACAACGCTCTCGTAACCGACAGCTCTCCCTCAAATTCTAGCTCCACTAAATTCGGGAATTGATCAAGGACAGCCGGAAGTGTGTCGGGTCGGCAGCAGATAAGCTTTAATGAGCTTATTTGCCACCAAGGTAGTGCCGTTTTGACCACGGCCTCAGACGAACAAGACGTCAATGCCAATCTCGAGACTCCAGTTTCGGCAAATATATATTGTGGTAGCCGAGCGGATCCTACGTCTCCATTCAAAGAACTGAAGCCGAGGCTTTGGAGGATAGGAGTGTTGCACCGTATCACATGGGCCCAAGGTGTCAGGACATCCATAGAGGAGAAAAAGAATGCCTGCCGCCATCTCCGTGTGTGGAGACAAAGGCGTCCGAGCACTGCTTCAGGTACAGCCGTCTGCTGAAGCCAAGGAAAGGGAAGACAGACAATAAAATCGATGGGAACGGACTTCGAAAGTGCAAGACAGGTATCGAGAAACTGCAATCGGCTATCTAGCCGGTGTCTGATTACATGAAGGGACGATACATCGAGGATGATTGTTGACCAAAGCCTCGGAGTGTTGAAAGCAATTTGACGCCAGCGACTACAAACGTGGGCAACGGTCCAAGCAAACGATGTTGGGAATGTGCCGGAGGTATGATCATAGAGTAAGAAGATGTTGCTGAGGAGCTCTGGAGGAAGGCGATGAATTAGAGAATCGAATAAATCAGAGTCAAGCCCAAGTCCATCGATGAGGAATGATACTTCCATGAAGTGTGAAGTGACTGTTGGGGTGCAGAACCTTGACAAGAAATAGTCTATGGCTTTGCTGAGACAGGTATTAAAAATTTATCATGTAAGTCCGACAAAGTTAATCTGGAGAGGATCGATTCAGAAGTCAAGTACAAGTTAGTCTTATAACTCACTAGTATATCCCAAAAATATGGGAAGACAAGAGAGAGAGATACTAGAATGCTTTTCCAGAGTACAGCTAAAAGCCAGACATCAAATAAATACCTGTTTCAACGAAAGATGTTGCTGCCTGATAGTGATCCCAAAGAGCAAAATCAAAGTTGAGATCATACCAACTTACTGCGATGAGCTTTTGAAGCCAATAACACAGCCCAAAATGATCGAAAACCAAAAAATTCCATTTTCTGTAATGATCCCTCTAAAGTTATTTTCCAACAAAAGAATCACCAAAATAAAGAGAAGTTCCAAGATCTTTTTGCCAGAGTAGTTCAGATCATCAACTGATGTCGAACAACTTACAAAACAAAGAGATCCGAAAAATCCCAAAAGGGATCCCCCGACAACATAAGCCAGTAGTGCAGTGGCAGAGTCATCACATCCAATGTCATGCAAGCAGAGGACAATGGAACTGGGGCTGCAAAAATTAGATAACCAATAATGGAGGCGGTGCCTCCATAATAGTGGTTAAACTATTAAGAACAGATACTACACTTGATCTAAGCCAAAAGGCCAGAGTGGTAACTTGTTCCTTATGTCGGAGCGCGAGCTATATAGTATGACTCATATGCGCACGGGCCATTGCTTTATCTGGATATATTTTTATCTGAATTGATGAGTTGATCAAAGAATCTAAAAGTGATGGCTGATTTTGTCCCCAGCACAGGCCTCTGATAACCGCGTCATACGAAACCTGAATCCTTGTATTTGAATGGGCTTGTCACCTGAAAGAGGATAAGCCCTGAGACGCAAAATCAGAAGAACGGAATGATTGATTCGAACGCAACTCAGTTCCGCACGGGATACTCCAACGTATCATCTACCCTCCTCATGGCTCATAAACCTTGTTCCTTCCACTCATCTCCACCATGTTGCAAGTGAACCACATCCAAGTCATTAACTCCTAGAATGGGGGGTATTCGCACATACTTTCTTCATACGAGAATTTGCCTTCACTGTCGACATTGCCTTCATCAAAATCAAGCCACAGCATACCTTTTTTCTTTGGCATAATAGAGCGGCTTCTCTGACGCGAAACAACGTCCAGTACATTACGTCCACTCTCCGCAACTGAAACTCCTCGTATCCTGTCCACCAAACCTGGTATCGTGCTGCTAGTCCCGCAGAAACGAAAAGGTGTGCAGACAGGGGGGATAGGTACAAGAGAGGCAATCCTTGGAAAATATAATATACCATTTTTGTCACCGTGCCGAGAGCTGTTTCTTTTATAACGCCTTCGCCTTTAACAAGACCTATGGCCTGAAATAAAATACAGTTTTTTTTTCCTATAGCGAAGACACTCGCCGAGCGCAATACCATCCACCTTTTCAGAAACCTCAAAATACCTCCACAACAGATCCATCAACTTCTTCACCAAAATCCGGCCCCGTCTTACAAGGAAACGCCTCTCTTGCGACCAATGATCCTATTCTATCCAAATCACTTTTATTGATTGAAACCATGATCAATCGTTCCTGCCAAAAGAACGCAATCTATCCAAGACGACATACACCTCCAGGAGGCCCACAAGTGTTGGGTTGAAGAGTCATGATAAATGCTTACCCATCTTGCAGATGAACTCGTGCGCCAAAGTAAACCAGAGAACCGGAAGAGAGTCAGAGTCAAGACGCCTTTTTTTGGCACTGAATCCATCGTAAAGAAACTCTGGAGAACAAGTATACATGGTTGAGTCTGAATCTCAAGGGAATGAGGATGTGGCGTAGCAAGAATCGGCTAATCAGGATTCAAAAAAGGGACAACACAATATGTCCATCTGAACCAGCTGTATAGTCATAGATTGAACCAATATTCAGAGAATCGTCTTCTTTGTTGACTTACCAACCTGACAAAATGAAATGGCAAAGTGAGAGAAAGAGAGAGAGAGACTTTGCAGAATGATGATCAGCTTACAAATGATCTCACAATCGACAAAACACATAGATAATGTCTGTAGTGACTAGAAAACTACTGATCTATCTCCTCAATAGAGGACAGGCAACAGGAATGTCGTTAACGTGTGGGTAAGTAGAGGGAAAGAAATGATAAAACAAAAAGAGTGCTAAACTTCGAAATGAGAGGGTTGGCTCTGAACAGTAGAATTAGATAAATGTGATCCCAACCCCCTAAAAAGACAAGACATAGAACAGGGGGGTGCAGATGATAGACTACAAGCCAAGCAACAGTCAGAAGAGGAGGCTGACAGAAAAGAAAAAAAAAAGGATGCAGACGAGGAGTTGGAAGTGTATTCTTGAAACCGAGCACCATGCCTCCAGAGCCAAGAGACAAGAAAGATCGATTCAAAAACAAATGAAGGATGAAAAAAATCAGGGGGGGGGGGGACAAAGATATTAATTCACCCCCCAAAAAAAAAAAAGTTCAATTTTTTTTTTTTTGCTTCTGCTCAGCCTCGAACAGAGGACGAACCCAACGATTCATCTTCCTCTACACTCATCGCCGACGGCGTCTCCAATGAAATACTACTCCCACCCACACTCTTCAATTCTTCCGAATCCAACCAACTCTCCTCAACAGTCGCCTTCACCCTCCTCGCATACTCCTTCATATTCTCCCTATATAACTGAGCCGCCTCGGCATTTGCAGGACTATTCGGGTTCGGATCATGTAACAAACTCTGTACACTCGTCAAAATCGCAGCGACATCATACGTCGGTGACCATCTGTTCTGCAAAATATCAAGACAAAGCTCCCCATTGGCGTAAATGTTGGGATGGAACATTCTCGACAAGAATTTTACAGATGGTGGTTTGTTGGGATAAGACTCATCGAACGTTAGTAAGAGTTTGAATGTGCCATCCTCAAAAGGTGTGTCGCCTGCATATTGTTTTTTTTTTTCCAAGCCAAGATAGGAGTCAACAAATGAGAAATCGGGCTGGCGATAAAACTGACCTGGACCAAAGATGACGGCATTCCAAAGCATGATATTGTCAGGGCAAGGACTACCTGAGACTCCGCCCGGAGGATCCGTCGAAAGACGTTTAAAGTCGCGAATGAGACGTCTCCGACAATTGGTCGACTGATTTCCCACATCAGCTCTCCTTTGTCAAGAAGGACAGAGCAAGCAAGCATACCATGAAAGTAGACTACAGATGTGTGATTCGAGAGGGCGTGGTAGAGCGGAGGAACAACAGGACAAAGCTAGAGGCTATAATACGGTCAAAGTAGCTGGAAAGGGCTTTGTTGGCTCCGGCGGCTCTTCAGGGAGGCTGTGTCCCTGTTTGGCATCGCCAAAAATATTCTCGGCCTTTTGCACCGGTGAATCAAAAGGCATGTCCAAAACTAGAGTGATAACTTGTATTTCAATGCTTGGGATATAAACTAGGACAGGAACTCCAACATCTCATCATCATGATCAGAACAAATCAAGCCTCCACGCTCAACACTCTTCGGACGCCAAAGCTCAGGGTGACCCAACGTAATGTTCGACGGATATCTGACAACATTCTCTTTCCCCGCCCAGTCAAAATCAATAAGAATAACATCACCCAGACCCTCGCTGTCCACCCCATCTCTTTTAACCATTATATTCGTTTCCCGCACATCACCATGAACGAACCCATCTGCATGCAATAAGGCGAGACCATCTTTAACTGCTTCATATACGTCTGTCTTCAGTTTTCTCCCCTCTACCGCGCAATATTGGTGTGAGATATCATCCATAACCACCATCGCCCAACCATCCGCAAAGTACTCAACAGCTCGGAGCTTTGGCGCAAAGCCATGGGCATGCGCAGCCCTATGCGCGTCCTCACCATAACGGCGAGCGAATTTGACAAATATCTTGTCCTCTGGATCACCTCGAAGATGCGCACTAAACGCCTTCTTTTCATCAACCTGCTTTTCGTACGTAAACGAATGAGAAACACCCCCATCGGTGTACGTGTTGTAGAACGGGAACTCTGGCTGCAAGAACGATGATCCAGAAAACGTTTCCGTGTAATAATCTTTGAGATCAAAAAGCAACCGGCGCAGAGCACAAATAAAGCGTTCTCCTTTTTCTCGTGTCTTGATGTCGCTCGGATGAAAGTGCAACGGAATAACAGGAGTCAAAATTTGAATGTTGGGATCCCTAGCGTAAACAGCGAGGGCAACAGAAATATACGGTCCTATTGAGAATGTAAGTGTAAATGAAAAGGCATGCGAAGCAAACCACACTCTCACCGTAATGAAGCAGCAATACAGCAGGAAAATTCGTCCGAGAGAAAATTTTACCGTCTTTGCCTTCAATAAAGTAGCGAATCGACTCCAGCCAATGCAATGCAGCTTCAGCCATGGGTTCCCCAGCCGCTTTCCCAATCTCGTTTTTGACTTGGAGGACACAATAAGTGACATGCTCGTGAACCTCATCGATAAATACATCCATCGTCCCATCATTAATATACTTCCCAATTTGTTTCCTTTGGAGATCGTGGAAGCCATGTACTTTCATAATATCAATGAATCGTTTATTCCTCTCAAATTTCTCATCCATGATATCCGACATCTGTTGGCAGAGCTCATGAAAAAGTTCAATATCACAAGTCGAAGGTGTGCAAGCGTCAACATCAATCACGAACTGGGAGAATTGTCGGCATAGCAATACAGGAGGGACCACCCGAAAGGCAATGTAAGGGCGACCGCAAAAGATCATTTCGCAAGGTTCCTCCTGACGGTTATTGAACCGGCGCGTATCAGCTCCGAAGGAGGGTTCTTGTGCAGGATTCATATTGAACCATTGTGCTCTGCGCTTGTGGAGGGGCAGGAGAAAGGCCGGAATGTCGTCTTGGCTGTCCTCTTCATCTTTGTCTAGTTCAGATACAGGGACTCCTTCTTAGATTTCAATCACCACTCACCACCCTTGACTTTGAGAAGGAGCGAAATATGACTCGAGTATCGCCATTCTGAATGTCCGTGCACCGGTTCAGAATCACGGAGAAAGCTATCACCATCTTCATCTTTCGACAACGCGTTTTTGATCCGTTTGGCAAGTGTTTTGGAGGGTCTCGCAGGTACTGGAATGGGCTAACCAACCATCATCTTCAACAATATGCTTTAATACAGATGGGACGAACCAATGCAAGGAACTGAAGATCGGTCCTGCCAACATCGGCCCTTTTGAATGTTATTTCATGTTTCCTGTAAACCATATCCTTGAGATCCCAAACCGTGAGGTCCGAAATCGAGATGTCCTTCTCATCGCCCAGATCAATGAAAATGGTGTCGGAAGCTCGCAAGAAACTGCAAAAGAACCAAATAAGCATGATGGTAGGAATGAGTCAAGTCATTAAATGCCCTCCTTTATACAAACAAACAAAGGGGACTACATCAGCGGATCAGAGCTCGTGATAGGTACCAACATTTTACTGTAATTGTTCCGCCCCTAGTTAACAAGCAGCTTGTGTTTGAGGAACATTTGGATATGCAGCAACAGTTTTTTAATCTAAATCAACATTGCAAAAATCAAAACTTTTCTACCATGTACAAGACGAGCTTTGTCTATCATATACACTTTTTGCCTCGAAGCATTCACCCATGCTCAGCACTAAACTTGCACGAACCAAGCCCTTCTCCTACCAGACACCGACGGCTTCTCACCTGCTCCCAACACTCAACAATCTGTAACCGCACACCAGGAGGACAGCAGATTTCCATCTGTTGACGACGACGATCATTCATGACCAATTCAAGGACAACATGCTCCATGGTACGAGGCAAGGTGTTGAACACCTCAGAAAGCCATCCACCAAGTGCGGCATGGACTGCAAGCTTGAGAATGCGCAGATTTGGAAACGGTGAGAAACACAGTTCTCGTTCTTGTAAGATATTAGGAATGAGAATGCAAGGCAATAGAAAAGTACCTGATGCCAAGCGATCATTGAGGACGAGTTCTTGTAAACCAGACATGTCGAGGTGGACTAGATGGGGGAAGTGGTCAAGTGGGATGGAAAGTTTGCAGAGCGACTGCGGGTTGAGAAACAAGGCGGGGAATACAGTGGGAGGAGAAGCGGTGATGGCGAGAGAGTGTAGACGGAGTGGATGGGATGGGGGTGGGCAGTGGGTGTCCAACTTGGGACAGGCAGGAGGATCGGTGCGGGGGGTCGGTGATCTGCCGCGTGGCCTGACCTGGTGGTGGGGGTGGGAGGGAGAAGAGACGAGTTGGACATGGTGGAGGGCGAGATGGCGGATGGAAGGGTGGGCGAAAGAACGGGTGAACGTGGTGAGAGCGGCGGGTGAGTCCCAGGCGATGCGGTGCAAGTGGAGAGTGTGGAGAGAGGGCGAGGACCAGAGGGAAAGGAGAGCGGCATGGATGTCGGGTGGGATGGTGTGCCAGCGAAGGGGGGTTGCATCCTGGAAGACGAGATCAAAGACGGAGATGCGGAGCTTGCGGAAGAGCGAGGCGAGGATGCGGGGCGGGGTGGAGAGAAACCAGTGGGGGCCGTTGAGGGCGTCGCGGAGAGCAAAGTAGCGGGGAGAGTGGCGGGGGATGGGAGGGAAGAGGGGTGGCTGAGAGGGCGAGAGAGAAGGAAAGAGGGTGCCGTCGACGATGGAGAGGCGGCGGATGTAGGTAGCGATGTGGGGGGCCGCAGCGAGGAGATGGAGGAGGCGTGCACAGGGCTGGGGCCGGTCGTGGGTGGTTGGGGAGAGGGACTCTGAGCGGGGGTGGGGATGAGGAGCTTGGGAGAGAGTGGGGGGAGCCTGGGAGGAAGAGCGGGGATGGCGGGGGGCGGGGAGGAGGACGACGTGGGCAAAGAGGAGACGACGAGCAGCGGCAGCAAAGGCAGAGGAGACCTGGGCACAGACGCGGAGGGAGGGATGGTCGTCGTCGTGGAGAAAGGCAAGGACGAGGTCGACGATTTCGGGAGGCATTGGGTCGGAGTCTGGAGTGTTCAGGCGGAGAAGCAAAATGGGAGGGGAGCGGGTTGTGGAGGACGACGAGGAGAGAAGCGCACGGACCCTTGCGAGATGGAGACGGAGAGGCGTGCGAATATCGCAGGTTGTTCTGTTGTTTGGTGAGTTGGCTGGGGGATGTGGCTGGTGGACGTTGCTGACGATGAGCAGAGACTTTGATGGCCACCGCTGACCAGCCCAAGGCGCACGACAACGCCCTCCTCCCCTTTCCGCCCTTCTTCCCGTACCCCCACGACGCCGACAACTCCCAGCCCCCCTACATGATGGCCTTTGCCCCGGGCATGGTCTACGCGTATCCCCCTCCTGCCGCTGGTCTGTCCTCGACGTCCTGCCCAGCCTCCCACTCACTCCCTCCCACAGCGCCCTCCCTGCCCCCTGCACTGCCCAAGCCCAAGCGCAAGCAAGTCAAAATGGCCGTGCGTTTCCTCCCTCTTCTCCCCGTCCTCCTCTCACCGCCCCCAGTGCACCAACTGCGCTGCAGCGTGCAAAAAATGCGACGAGTCCCGCCCCTGCGAGCGCTGCCTCAAGTACGGCGTCGCCAACACCTGCGTCGACGGCCAGCGCAAGGAGCGCAAAAAAGGCATCAAACGTGGTCCCTACAAACGCAAAAACAAGGCTGACATTCCCGACCCTTACCGTGCGCTTTTCTGTCTTTTGTACTCTTCTCTATTCACTCTCCTCTCCCAGCCACCCAACCCTCCCCCTCGGCTCCTCCTCCTTCCATCCACCAGCTCTCCCCAGAAGGCTTCTATCCCGTCTACTATGGCCCTCCCTCTTTCCTTGCCCCCACAGATCCTGCTCACCCACCCCCCAACACAGACGCCTCCCAGCAGCCCCTTCCCCCCCATCCTCCCCCCATGCTGCCCCCCTACTTTTACCCGTACCCACCTTTTACCCATTATCCTCCCTTGCCCTTTCCTCCTCCCCCTCCCCATACTCTCGCTCTCCCAGGAGCTGCTCAACAACCCCCACCCTCCGCTGACCCAGCACCGTCCGACCTCAAAGACCCTCTGCCTCCATCTCCTCCATCTCCTCCTCCTCCACCACCACCTCCACCACCACCACCACCACCAACATCTACCACCTCTTCCACCCACATCACTCTCCCTACTTGCTCCCCCTCCTCATCAACTCCCACTGCCACCACCAAGAAACGCTCACGTGCCTCTACCAAAACCAGTGCCTCGAAACGCCCAAAACGCTCAGCTCCACCCGCAGTCGTCAAACCGCTCGACATTGACGGCAGGGATCTCGACGCCGAAGGTGACATTGACGACACTCATCAGCCATGATTTTCTCTCTCTCTCTTACTTTTTTGTAATTTGCTTTATTAATCAATCACATACACACACTCGATTCCTAAACCTAAACATTGTCTACTTGCAACGGTGCAATCTGCCCACCTTTGGCCGCAGTAGGTGTAAACGTATGCCAACGATCATTGAATCGCACATCTAAGTAGACATGTCAGCCAAAAACAGGACACTTGAGAGAGCACACCTACCCAGCGGTCGTCCACCATACACATAGCTCTGGAATTTAGCAATCGCCGTCTCCGCTTCTGCAATCTGCCCAAACTGTACAACACCACACCCTTTCGAGCGCGTCCCGTCAAACAAAATCTCCGCCAACTCTACTTGTCCCGTCGTTTCAAACAACTCTACCAGATCCTCGTTCGCAGTCGACCAAGGCAACTAGGCAATCATCGTCAGCCACTCGCCTTTGCGATTCGACTAAGCAACATACATTGCGAACCATAATCTGTTGGCTCGGTTCAGGCTCATACCCACTATATCCTCCACCACCCCCATATCCTCCACCACCACCGCCCCCATATTGGTCCATCCTTAGACCACCACCTCCACCAGGTCCATTCGCTCCTGCTGACGAGTCAGGTCCATTGTAATCAGCATACAAATCTTGATTCGAAAAATCACGTCCAGCACTACCCCCGAATCCACCACGGAACCCTCCTCGTCCCCCAAGCCCTCCTCCACGAGGCCCTCCACGGAATCCACCTCCACGAGGCGCACCCCGGAACCCACCACGGAACCCCGTGCTCCCAGACAGTCCCGCAAACCGGTCCTTGCTCCAAAGTTCAGTCATCATCGAAAATGACACACATCATCATCACACCTCACCTCCCGGACCTCGAGTGTACGACCATACCACTCATACCCATTGTACATACCTGCAACACGTATCGCCCATCAGAATCAACCCACAAACAAACCTCAACTTACTGATCGCCTGCTGCGCATCCTTCACGGTCTCAAACACCACTGTTCCCGATCCCTTCGGCCTCCCATCCGCACCAATGTTAATATCCGCACGGATTATATTACCAGCATTACGGAACAGATCCTTCAGGTCTTGCCATCCCGCTTGGTAAGGAAGCTAGAGCGTTGAACAGTGACACAAATTCTCAAACAAAAATCATTCAGTCACTGACATTGCCAACATAGAGCTGATTCCCAGGATTTTGTCCACCACCGTAGATATTGTGAGCAGCAGGACGAGGAGGTGGTTGTGCATGAAGCCCTTGTCCTGCCATAGCCATCCCAATTTTACCAGGAACTGGTGTGGCACCAAACCGAGCCTCATTTTCACGATCCTGGGCACAAGACGTCAACTCTATCATCAAGAACGTTCTCAAGACACACCTCGCGAATGAAAACCGGCCGACCAAGGAGTGGCTGCTCGGACAGCTCACGAATAGCCCGCTGAGCATCCTCTTGAGAAGCAAACTCGACAATCCTGGTCAGGACATTCAATCCAACACGAAAAAAAACTTTAAAGAAAAAAACATACCCGCATCCTTTGGATACGCTGGTAGGCGTTACAAGGACTTCGGCGAAGAGCACCTCACCAGCTGCCAAACCAAAATCTCCCATCAATACCCTGCCAACTCAACCAATTCCATCAAAAAGGAAGATGTTTCGCAAAGAAAAGGCATGCACGCTCTCTTCTCCCACTCAAGGATAAACGCATCTCTTCCTCCCCACAAGCTCTTCTCCAAAGCTCCCAGTTCATCGGAAAGACGGAGGGAAAAAGGTCACAAGAACCTGATTCCCATTTACTGCAACCCCCCTTCATACAGAAAGAAGGCCACAGAATCATCTCCATCAAAACGGACACAGATCATATCGCGCCATGCGATAAAATTCTATGCGTAATCCTCTCCTCAAGAGTGGCACAAATCTCCTCTATCCCCCGCAAGTGATAGAGCCTCTCAAACTCGTCAAAGGACAGCGACTAACGACACGAAAAAATGGCGGCCCAAGAAACCCACCTCCCCTCATAAATTCAATCAGATCGCGATACTTGACATCATAACTGAGATTGCCGACATAGACGCGATTCTCTCTCTTGCTGATTTTGGCAAATTCAACTGCCTCTTCGTGGTCTGCATTCGTGGGTCCTCCAAGAGAACGTGAAAAGGCATCTCCACCTCTCCTGTCACGACTGCGGGACCTACTGCGTGAGTGGCTTGAACGACTTCTCGACCTTGGAGAACGACGTCTCCGACGAGGAGAAGCTGAACGACGGCGAGGGGAACGAGACCTTGAGCGACTCCTCGATCTTTTCCTCCTCTACGACACAAAAAAATTGTTGTCAGATGATATCTGTAGTAGACGACAACCCCCTACATCACCGTTACGCCTGTCTGGTTCCCAATGATCTCCAGCACGTCGTCCTGAACGGCCTAAGTGAATATTAGTAATACAAAAAAAGTGGTACAACAATTTGCGGAGAAGGGAGAAATGGCACGTACCAGGCTCTCGCCTGTCGCGGTCGCGCTCTCGGTCCTTGTCCCGTCTGTCCCTATCACGGTCATAATCACGGTCCCGATCACGATCCCTATCTCTTTCCTTGTCTCTGTCATAATCCCTGTCCCTATCCCTCTCTCTTTCGCGGTCTCGAACGGCGGGCAAGGGCTTATCCTCGTCGACACCCTCTTTATTTTTCATGTCAATGTCCATCGCTGTCTAATTATTTTTTTGCGAACAATTAAGAAAAAAGAACAGATAGAAAGAGGTGAGCCAACTTGGTTGTTGAGCGCCCGTGTTGGGGGTTGATGGTAAGAGGCAAAAGCTCTGCCGGAGTTTTTGTCCCAATGCAAAACTCTGCCTATTTCGGTCATATTTTCAAACTCCGGTTCAATTTACCACTATGAGGAATCAAACAAGGACAGGCTTTTGTACAGTTTTTTTCAATTCTGAACCAGGGGGGGGGGCAATTGAACGTCTATATTTCAGGAAAATGCTACATTTGATTTCATGAGAGGTTCAGATACAACTACATCCAACATACGACCTCCTCCCCTACTCCTCCCTACTCCCTACTAGTGAACAAATCTGCGATTTCGAGTTCGTTGGCATTTGTAATGTAACACATTCTTCCAGATAGAGAGCAAAAAGAAAAATTTTTCACGCGATTTATGGGGGGGTGTAGATGCATTTTAAGATGTATCGGAACATTAGGCTTTTCCCCTGAAATCGACACAATGAAATCTGCACCCGTCAATGGAGAACAAGCGATGAGACTATCCTCGCAAGGTCGGTATATCAATACCGTATTAGGGGTATATAGCAGATGAGAAAACACTGTTTTTTCGCATAGCAGACGGCCAGTGGATCTAGTGGACGCCGAAGACCAGAAGTATGGCGAGAGCTTGAAGTATAACATTGTATAGAGTTCGCTGGTCAGGGAGCGGATACCGAGAATGACTTGTTGCTTATGCCAGTACCAGTCACACAGACGACCACAAAAATCAATTACAACCTCCGATACTCCACCTCCCAGGAGTGAGGAGGACGAGAAGATGCAATGCTCAACCATTTGTTCTATTACAACGTTTGGTTGCTGAGTGACGGACCTGAGATCCGGAATCTTCCAGATCATCATTTCCTCAGAGTTCAAAAACACTACCGAGTCTAGTGTCATGAATATATCCTATCCAGGTTTGGTCGCTCTGTCAGTTCTATGAAGGAAAAAAACGGCGTTGTCGACTCACAATTGAGACATCTTCATGCGTATACCATCTCGCCCATTTGTCACTGACAAAATCCCATAAAATAATAACCTGATCCTTCAATAAGAAAACCATGTCCCCAGCAAGCCTTGGCTCGATTCCGGCGTTCATCGAGTCAACCGTGGCGTCAGGCTCAGCCCGTCGAATCATATTCAACGTCGGTTGGTCCTCCAGCAGAAAAACTTCATAAATTGAAATATACTTACGACTATTCCCTCCCAGTGCAAAAACAGTCAATGGCCCTTGGGTCACTGAGGGGCAACGACAATACAAAGAAGCACTTACTTGGCATCAGCTATCATGGAGGAGGACACGGCCACACGTAAACCCAAACCATCCTTGGTTGGCTGGGCTGAAAACGCTAGATTGACCTGTTGAGCTATTCTAAGCCAAGCCACACGATGCGCCGCCACATTATCCTTTCCCACAAGCCCAAGGTCCCAAATTTGAAGCGTAAACATCGTCAAAATCAATGCAAATCGTCCTCCAGGAACGAGGTACAAAGCCTGGACATCGTCTCCTGCCTCCAATCCAAGCCTTATCGGATCAAGGTTCATCTTCGAGGGCTTCCACTTCAAGTCGAGATAAGGCTGTTCTTGTTGTTGACGATACATTTGCCACATCGTCGCCAACCACCTCGCAGGCGCCGTAGTGACTTCAGCAAGCTCTCGTGCGGTCAATTGATCCAATTCGAAAGTGGGCAGGAAAACGCCATGTGCTAGATTCAGGTCTGTGAGAGCTCTAGTCCAGACATGGGTCTGGTGACTAGCATAGTAGAGAGCTTTACAAGTCTGGCATTTTTTGAGATACGGCCAAACAATAGACTTCACAGACACACCTTTCGAAACGCTATCAAATCCAGTGGATGTATATAGTCCATCAGAGCGATAAGTATATCGAGAGGAAGGGATGTAGTATCACTTTCATCATTTACCATCGTGACTGTGCGAGGGCTGAATGCGATTTGAATTATTGGAGGAGCCAAAACTTCGACTTTATATACATTCAGAGCCTAGAGCATGGATGGGGTGACAAGGCGTACTAATAATAGTGATCGCAGGGAGTCCAAACGTCATTAGTCAGAGAGGTATATGGTTTTTCCTTTGAGCGGCTATCATTTGACCATCTATAGCAAGTGCTCTTGTGACCAGTTCGGGACAAGAGGAACAATTTCACCCGTACATTATATTTTATATCACTATCTTTTGACGCGGAGCAGATGTGGATCAATCTCCGATGAATGAGCGGCTGAAGATCGAAGAATGAACAGTTTTGATATTTGGAAAGACTAAGACACCGGTCCGGTGTATACCGACCACTTGTCCTCCTCAGCTCCGTGAAGAATCTATCCTCCGGGGACTAATACAATCTGAGAAGTATGCTTCAAAATTCCCATACCGATGAGATATTCACAAAACAATGTTCACACAAACAAATGACAACACTCTCATGAAGTGTCGGAATGATCTGAACAGCAAAGTCAAGATGTGGTTGCGTATAATTCGATTTTTTTTGCATCAGTAGAACAAAGGGACTCAGTATCGACCAGAGCTTTAGAAAAATCTTCTCGGGCGGATCAACGAGCGTCCTCCATCAATGGGTAGCAATGACATCACAGGTCACCTTGGATAAGTGACATGCCAACCTTATACACCCGGATAAATGGTTGCTCAAAAAATCGACAAAAGGAGTTACCATCGGAACAAATATAAGTACATTGCAGAGCTGTAAAGGGTAACCGGCAGCCTGCTTAGGTAACAACTGATCTCTTTGTACATGAACTTTTTTCAAGAATCTGACAGCCGTCCATGTGGCAATGCTGGCATCAAAACAAGGACACACATCCTCTTTTAATGCAGATTCCTGTCAATTTCTCACGAGCACAAACAACTATCTGATCTACTAGACCTAGTGGATTTTCTCACTAATGCTTTCTGCTTTCCCAACTAGCTATGCTCCTTGTCTTTCTTCCTGTCAACTCATATTGTTTCCTTCGTGTCTTGCATGTGTCTAAGTAGACTTGTCTACCACGAACTGTGTTTGAGCACCGTGTGATAATTTTAAAAAAAATGAACGATCTCTTATGTCTTGGACTAACCTTTTTTAGTCTTTTCTTTATATATTGTTTTGATTCTTAGTTTCTTTCTGCATAGAAGTACTATTGTTGCTCAATCATCAAACTCTACTTTAACATTTCTCGACACAATAATCCCTCTTCAAGCTTCCCACAGTATATCTTTCTGAGATATCTAATTCACAATAAAATAGGACATGCAGGGACAGATATAGACTCTCATGACTTCGCAAGCAAAAGGCCAATGAGAACAGTTATGATGGTAGTGAATGGCGTAACGATGCAATATGACCAAAAGATAGTGCGGGATATGAGACGTTCGAATGCATCTCCTGATGCTCTCTGCGTAATCTGGGCCAACGTGAGAGCAGGAGGAGCAGCAATGAGAAGAACATTCACTACGACGAAAATCGGACTATCAACAAAGGGGTCAGAACAATAGTGATTGTTGTACAAAGGATGGATGCTTACTCTTCAAACACGGCAAGGAAATCATATTTCGTGGAGAATGCGATGAGTGGTATCAGTACGGTAGGAGTAAGAATCATTCTGGAAAGGATAGCGATAATAACTGTCTTTGTTTCCCCTTTTCTATAATGACGCCTTGCCAAAGCAGTGGATTGAGCTTCCCTCGTGAAGAGGCATTGGAGAGTACGTAACGAGGGAAGCGATGAGGCAGATACTGATGAATTGCCGGTGGTCATGTGAGGGATACCAGATTCATGGTTTGTTTGTGCTTCTGCTGGCTGAGGATAGAAGTAGGCTCCGAGGACGATGAGAGTAATTGGGATTGAACACTTCCCAGCAGAGGAAATCGCATTTGAAACCGCTGTGCCATGAAACTGTAACCAATACTGCAAAGCCGGAATCATTGTAAACATGAGTGATGCAGATGCAGCCCATAAGGGAGCTGTCATAAAGTCGTTGAATGCCGTCCAATAGCGCACAAAACATTGCCCGATCGTTCCAGTCAGGTTTGAGTCTGATAGTTGATTGAAGCTAGGTAGTTCCATGTCCACAACACAGTCATCAGAAGGTCCAGTCTCGTATTGATCAAGATCTACGCGAGACCGGTTGGGCGAGTCAGGATATGAACGGGGAAATTGTATGTTTTGACAGGGAGACGGCCGCCGTCTAGGCACTTCCAATTGAGAAATTATCCTGGAACTCTTGGGGTCTCCCTCAAATGAAGATCCCCAGGTAAATGATGTTGACCTGGAGTAACCACCGTCACAAGTAGAATCTCCGAATAGGGGTGTGGATTCATTGGGTTCCAATTCTGCAACTTCTGGGTCTGCTTGTGAAAGCAAATGAACACCATAGCTCCAGCGTAGCTGAACAAATCCTGAACAAAGCCTCAGGTACAAGGAGGGACAACACACTCACAACCATACCAAGGGTGCTATGCATGACTAGATAAGTCAATGCTCGACCAACCATTGCATCCCTGTTATCGTTAAAACCCCAGCGCAAATCCGGAACTGAGGCAACAAGGCTTTGCATTAACGCAATTGGGAGCGAGTTTGAATTCATGAACATGGCTGCAGCCATAGCGAAATTCCTGAAATAGCCACGCACACTTGTCAATACAAAATCCTTCAAGAAACCCAGGGTATATCACCTTTGCGAATGCTTGAGCTTGAACAACCAACCTAAAACTAAAGCCACTATGCCTGAGACAGCGGTAATTACCAGGAAAAAAACTGGGATAACCCATAATTTTCGTAGTTTTTCTGTAGGTATGGTAGGCTTGGCAGTAAAGATAGGAACCGAGATACATACCAGGTGTCAGGAAGAATGCGACCTTTGAAAATAACAAGGCAGGCGTAAAAAGAGATACATTGAGACGATTGAGTTGCTATTACACGCAGTCATTAAGCGAGTTCACAATTCGGGTAGATTTACGAACCTTTTGAGTTTTCTTGTCAAGCACACCACGTGCTGCAAGGGTGTATCCCGCAAGACATAAGAGAAATACTTCAAAGATTGACTGAGACAAGGGACCTATCAATCGACACTACTGATGACCATTAAGAGTACGCACGGTGAAGACAGCGAGCAAGAGAGGGCCAAATGGAGTGCCTTGCGAGCTGGGCATAGTGACCATGTATCAATGAACGGCTTGAGAGAAAGATAATGACAGGAAGTGAGAGTCTTGCACTTTGCATTATAAATTGAAGAAAAAGAATGACAGGAGGTGAGGGCAGAATAGTACATATGTGGCTGTGTTAAATTTCCTTTCCTTTTAGTACTTTAACCGCGACTTGCTTCAGACAGAGTCTAGAGGAGCACCAGATTAACTAAATATATCTTAGTACTAGATATATTTCAGCACTCGATTTGTATATTTCAGTATTAGATTAACTGAATTTGTGTATTCCTCGGCACATAGTTCGTCTCTGGTCCGAAAAGGTGTGTGACTAAATACCCAGAGCATAGTTTGGGTGTAGCCTATGCCCAAGTTGTGGTATCGAGTCATGGATGTTTCATATCGGGGTGTCCTGTGCCAGCTGATCGCATCAGCTCCAACTAGGCTTCTTCAAGATCATTGATTTCAGTACTCGCTTCATACAACAATGGCTTGGCGCTGTACAGGAAAAACCAATTCTGAGCTCATAAACAACATGAACAAGTCCGGAATCTTCCACGCCAATCGAACTGCAAAAGTCAGCATCCCACGTTAATAATAGGCATCCCTGTAAAACTACTAACGTGAACTCCCCTTTCTGCTTGATATACTTCCGATTCTTCAGGCCATGATGAATGTAGATCGAGCCAACTACGTGTTTAACAAGAGCAGTGCATATGAGGATTCTCCTCAGTTGCGTCTTTTTTGACCCTGTCCGAGATCCTTGGCCCATTAAGCTGCTTGACAGGGTTATTGGGCATGGCGCTACAATCAGTGCCCCACACATGGTCAGTATACGTATTCCTGCGTAACCATGTACCATATGTCATCGACTGACCCACATCCCCCAGCATGCCTATGCTACAGAAAACCTCCTTCCTTTTCTCCAACCCGGAGCCAAAGTTCTCGATGTTGGGAGCGGATCTGGATATCTGACTGCTGTTCTTCACCATATTGTTGGCCCCACTGGCAAAGTTGTTGGAATCGATCACATCCCTGAGCTTGTCGATTGGTCTATCAGTAATTTAAAGCAGGATGGCCTTGGCACAGCTGTGAAGAAGAAGCAAATTGAGATAATTGCTGGTGACGGTAGAAAAGGTTATCCCAGCGGCGGTTAGAAACCAAGCACTTCTCATGTTCTTGGCACTCATGCCTGTACTGCCTGGCTCTTTCAGGACCTTATGATGCTATTCATGTTGGTGCAGCTGCTCCCACGCTTCCTCAAGAACTTGTTGACCAACTTGCATCTCCTGGCCGGATGTTTATCCCGGTTGGGACACGTAACCAATATATTGAGCAAGTTGATAAAGATGAAAATGGCAATGTTTCGACTACTCGTCTTATGGGTGTCATGGTAGGCTTCCCCATTATTCATTTCACGAACATCTATGAGCTTATAGTGTAGTATGTTCCACTGACCGATAAGTCTTCATAATCTTCGATATCAATGCATCCGGTACACCAAACCATGTACTCCGTTAGCCAGCGGGACATCATAAATGACTTTCTGCAATTAATCTCTCGACGATAAAGAACGAGCATCAAGGTGTTGTCCAAGGTAGATATACACATACAGATATCGAAAGCGAAGCTATACTATTGTGCTAACCTGAGGTCCATGGAACGTCCATGTAGTGTTCAAATTACGCCAATGCAAGGTCCAGGTTGATTGCCCAATGTCAAATGTCCATACCGAGATCCATGAAAAACCTACCCGCGACGCAGATCAATTCAACCACCAGATCTACTACCATACCCCAATAGACTCCAAATCCCTGCTTTTATGTCTGCAACAAATCAGGAAGCCTTTAGTTTTGGATAGCGAAAATAGGTCCGGCATTTCCGGAGTCACCCATCACTCGATGTATGTGTAAATATCACTTATCATTCAACAACAGTTTGAGAGACAGAATACTCACATACTAACTGATAGTCACTCGCATTTGGCACTCTTGGCACATCTACCCAAATCCGACCATCCATGATATCAAAACCACGAGCCAAAGGGTCTTCTATCGAACCCGTTGTTATGACTGAACAAGGATGTTTATACATGCCACATACTATAATCCAGCAGTGTTCCATTCTGGGAGAGGAAAAGAGTGCCGGTGCGGTTCGTGATTTGCTTGGGCGGATTCGAAGTGTCCCTGGGATAACAAATTAGTAGTGATTTCTTCAGTCGTGTTTCGCGAAGCACTCACCATGTTACTTTCTGCCTTGTTCCTACTTGCCAGACCTCACCCGCAGCAGGAGTAAGTAGTGGTGGTGAGTACACGTCCAGTGGCGCCGAATGACCGATGCCAGCAAAGGTTACCAGAAGAGCGAGAGTCATGACCGAAATTCTCGAGATCATTTTCGAATAAGCAAAAGCAAAGGAAAGGCTGGTGAGCGAGAGGAAATGGAAGAGAACGTGTCGTTCAGGGAAGGAAAGCAACAGCATTAGGCTAAACCCGTGAACCTTTATAAGTGTCTGTCACGAAGCCGTAACAATTATCACCACGTTGAGCCTAGTGTGGAATTGGCCGGGCGTTTACAAAGTTTTTGCTGATAATGTTTGGTTCTGTTGATAATTAAGGAATAGTATATGAATAGTGTACAGATACATGAGTTGGGATGTGTTTGAGTGCTACGTTTTTGGTCGGTGAAAACATCGTACCAGTAATACATACATTGTGCCGATTAATCGGTTTGTCGCACGTCAATCAAAAATTTGACATATATTAATTATTCTCAAACTTTGGGTGATCTGAAAACGTTGCAACATATCTCAATCCCTTGACGGGGTTCGCAATTCAACTGCACATAATTTGATGTGAATGCTTATCACAACTGTATGTTTATTCTTTGTTGTCTGAAAAGCAGTGCTGCGCAATGTCTCAGGTACCAACTTCCCGTCCCTATGCTGCTCCTATGTCAATTACGCAGCCTTGGCTAGGAAGGATGTGATTATGATAATTTCCGTCCATGGACAATACAGCAGGTATCAAATATGCACATTATAACGACCTCTGTCAAGTGCTAGATTTTTTGCCATGTTACTCATGTGAAAGAAAGGCAACCAGAGGATGGCACAAGCAACTAACAACTTTATTTCTAGCATTATGCAGTGATTAAATACATGGATCATCCTAATAACATGAGCTATGCTCACTCACTCAGACGATGCAGGACCACCATTGATGTACTAAGGGAGGCACGTACATATTCGTTTAAACACATCCAAAGCAAGAGCCTTGGAATCCCGCTAGATAAGTTTTGCTGTCGAACTTGGACCAGAATTATCAAAGTATACGACAGGTAAGACCGTTTGGCCTCAGCGAGTGATTGAGCAAGAGCAATAGATGATACCGATAACATAATCTGAGAACCTCAAACTAAAACACAGTATACTGCGCAGGCTCCCAGGGTGCTCGGGTTCCGATAGGAAGTGTCATTTTGCATGTGACAAGCGGATCTCCAGCGGAAGGACGTGTGGCTAGACAGGCCTTCGTTAGAACGAAATTTAAAGTATCAACTTCCATCGCCGGATTTTAGAACAAATTGATAACACATTGATTCCAGTCCCTCTTTAGAAATGATTTGTTGGCATCAATCATGCTCATTCACGTATCTCCACCCAGTAGCTGATCGATGGTGTATTTCGAGGATGATTGAAGGTCAGGAGGAGCATTCCTGTTCTTGATACACTTCTTCAGATGAAATCAAATGTTGACTTGAGCGTAGAGGAACCGTAGCAGAACATCAGGGGCATGACGGTCATGCCTGGCTAAACAGTTCCTTCGGGGAGGTCTGGCCACTTTATTGCCCTCTAGATGATATCTATGAATTCAACAGACCTCGACCGAAACCCTATAGCGAAAATGAACCAAACACAAAAACAAGATGTGTAGACTATAAGATAAAAACAAACGATGATCGTGACGCCATCCACAAAATCAATGCCAAATCTTAATCTGACGGGTTGCCTCCGATGACCAGAAAACAATCTTTTGTTCCACCAAATAAAGGAAACGATCCTCAAAGTTTCGCACCATCATTATGGATGCCGTTGACCTCGACCTGCATAGGCTGCTTTACAAGGTCCAACATGTGTTCAACAATTTCCTGAGGTGTCGTCACATGCCAACTTGCTAGGGTCCTCTTGCTACCATGGCCAACTGCGGTCGTAAATATTGCTTCGTGTTGGATTTTCAGGTCTACAGGCTCGGCACCCTTATTATCGATGAGCGTTATGGATAGTGGTGCTTCGAATCGGAGGAGAGAAACTCTTTGTTCTTGTTCTTGCGATTGCTGCTGTCCTGATTGATTGAATAGAAGGAGCGCACGGAACATGTCTTCGTCAGTCTTCGAGATGATAATGAGTTATCGTGAAGTTTTACAACAAAATGAGCCGCAACTAACTTTGTCATCACCAGCACAGAAGATGAATTCGGTATCAGGATTCATGTAGAGTATTCTCTTGACAATCTCCCCCTTATTAACAGCGATAGGTCGTACTTCGAGGTTCTTCTTTCCAACCATCACTACAGCAGACCGTCAGAGTAGTTTTCACACCCATAGGGTATCTGACAAACCTTCAATGGGTCGCTTATTTACCAAGTTATTTTCGAGTAGATCTTGACATTGTCTGCACTGAAATTCGCTGAGTTCCCAGAGCATCAGCAAGTTCACAAGTGGTTTGAAATAAATTTTACACTCACCCCCATTCTGGATCTGAAGCGCGATAATGCCAAGTAATTGAGCTCTTTTTCATCTCAACATGGCTGCCTTGTGTCCGCTTGAGTCACGCTCAAATCAACATCTAGCCTGACCAAACCCAACTTGTGCACTCACTTCAGTGTAATATCGAAATATTTCTTCGACTTCGCTCATCCAACTCATATCCAGATTCTTTGTGAAATTTTTCCACTCTCCTGCTCCAGCTTCCTTGACGAAACCACCATGTTCTGCTGAGAATCCGATATTCTTGATGTGACCTAAATGGAGGTCTAGGAATTCCTGGTCCCGTCCCGAGATGATATATACCACATTTTTCGGGTCGTTAGCGAGTTTCTCCAGGGCTTCCAATGTTGCACTCGAAGGAACGGCCATTGAAGGCGTCTTCACAATCGGAGTGAGGGTACCCTAGAACCAACCATCAAGCGATCAGCATCAAAGGGTATCATATGAAAGATAAATCGACTGGATCTGAAGAGAGCTTACATCGTAATCGAACAAGAATAGCCTCTTCTTCGCCGAAGTATACAACTGTTCCAACTGCTGCTTCAGAATATAAGGAGTCTGCCGCGCCATTCCCTGTCGTCTGAGTTGTCCCAATAATCGTTTGACAAGTATCGAAGCCCAAGAATGGGATGTATACGTTGTGACAACCTTGTACAATTTGGCATGCCTTGCAGCTTTCTCCGACGGAGACATCAGAAGGCCTTGATTGATCGCGGCCGCCACTTCCTGATGAAGCCCCACACAAAAGCAAGAGACGAGTAATCGTGATAATTGTCAGTTAATCATGCCATGTCATACGTCCATTTGGACAGTCGGATGTACAGATCAATCAAATCAAGACAGCACAGAGATAGACCGGGGTAGAATGCTCACACCAAGATTCCATGGGTTGACGAGGAGAGTATGTTCCATAGTCTTGCTAATGCCCATGAACTCACTTAGAACGCACGGGCTCTTATTTGTCTTCTCCTGGGCAATGACGAACTCCATACTCGTGGTATTCATGCCGTCCCGAAGAGGTGTTATCACAGCAAGATCAGCAACACTGAGAAGGGCATAAAACTCGTCCTTCTTCAACGTTTGGTGACTAGAAACTTCATTTCAGGAACCCATTCTGAATCTTTTCCGAATGTATTTGGTCACATACTAGTGGTGGACAGGAATGAAGTCAAGACTCCCATATTCGCCATTGATATTAGAAACAAGCTCGGTGACTTGTCGTTCAAGCTTTGGTGAGTCAGTGAGTGCAGGTGAAGTCACTTGGATCATCACGACGTTGCCTATCCATTCCGGATAATCCTGAAGGAGCTTCTCGAAAGCATGTAACTAAGGTTCGGATCCGAACCAGATCATCAGAACATGCCAGATTCACGTCGAAATTTGCAATTTTACCTTTTGAATGACACCCTTCACAACATCGAGCTTATCACGTCCAACTATGATCTTCTTCCCTTCGTACAGCGTTCTCAGAGCTTCGAGTTTAGGCTGGATCCCTGGTCGTTGACTAGATCAAATTCCATCTAATCAGCATGATCGCCTCGTGACGACGTATTTTGAATAACAATCCAATCCCGGTGTAAAACACCAAAAGTTGAGAAAAGAAGGGTAAAATTCCTCACATATCACGAGTGACTCGCTCGGCATCTATGCCCACAGGACAGTGTGACACCGCGGCCACATGTCCCTCAACATCAATACCTCGTGTCGTCGTTTCATAGCCACAGACCCGAATACACGTGGAGATGAAGTGCCGGGTGTAAGAATATGTCTGAAGATGTACTGTGGGTACCAGGAAATATCATACAACTCTTATTTACTCACCTGGAAGCAAACAAGGTCAGCGCCCAGCATACCATCGAGTACTTCCTTTCTGCCTGAATAACATCGATTACGACCCACGCTCGGAGTTAGAAGTAGACATACGAGGTAAGCACCTGAAAACTTCACTGCTTGGAAATGGAGTATGGACGAACAAACCAAGAGCAACGTCTGGAATGGACTCTCGGACAAGTCTAATACAGCAATAGAATCAGATGATTCGTCATGGCGATGCACACCACGCACTTAGGAACAAGGAGGAGATGGTAGTCATGTACCCAAATCAGGTCGCCAGGCTGATATATCTCGGCAATACGCTGCGCGAATGCGGCGTTGACAGATTCATAGGGAGCGTAGTGTTGATCGGCTGAAGCATATTCTGTAGCAACATCTTGCCAAAGCAAGTAGTGGAACAGCGGCCAGAGGGCTGTAGGAAATTTAATAGTGCTTGACTTTTAGGCTATAGGAAGAATGATAACCAGACGTACTCTGCTTGCAATATCCATCATAGTGTCCATGTGCGACCTTATCATCTAACCATACAGGTACGTATGTTGTCCTTTTGTCATCATCTGGGTCACTTTCCTTCGGCGTATAACTCTTCAACGCTTCCTCAAACGCAATCCTATCCTCCATCGAGATATCCTTCGCAGGAACTTTCTCAGCTGGACCTGTACATTCAATGTCGCCTGTCCAACCAACTATCACTTGTTCATGTGTCATAGACAGTGACCTGATTCCTGAAATGGTTGCCGCATAACCAAAGCGGGGGGCTAACCTCCACGTGGTAGGTGTGGATCCCAGAATCGTATTACGATTCTCCAATGGTGTAGCATTCGTAGATACCAATGAGATCGTGCTTTCAGAGTTCTCATGAGGAGAAAACTCTACGGCTCTCGCTGTTGGAGTAGCTGGAGGACTAGGTAGGCCGTCGTTGCCAGATTTGTATGTTGCCACGATAGGGAGATAGTGACAAACATGAATGATACGACCAGTTAACGTTATTCCGTTTTGTTTGTGCTGTTGTTCGAGACTACGTATATGTGAACGAATCTCATCAAGTGATGACTCGTCGGCCGGGCGAGTGTAAGGATCTGCAAAGGAGTCGAAGGTTTGAGCAGGAAATGAAGGCATGGTGGTTCAGGAGAGGAGGGTAGCGGCTTATAACTAGAGGAATCTTAAATGAATCTCTTGCATTCGAAAACTTGTAGTGATGGACCAGATGAGTGAGCGGTGCAATATCATATCTAAGGCAGTTCGCCCAAAATGGCAGGCAGATTAATAGCTCTTTTCTCTCACGTCGCCGTTGGATCCGGTATTTACCCTGCTTGGCCACATTCGCAGTGCAATGAAATGCGCTCCTTTGTAACATCTCAAAATATCTGCTGCCTGCCTTATCTCATTCTCAGCGATTTCGGCCATTACCCGGTCTCTTAGACTATTTATCCGACGTGATCGCTAACGTGTTGAGCAGGTGAGAGCAGCCCAGCAGCCGTGCTGCTCTCATATGATTAAGAGAGGGAAACGAGACCAACACTCGGAAGTATTATGTCCAAAATCTTGAGGATCCGAATCTAATCTACCGTTATGAGAGTAACTCAATTACTCTTTACAGTCGAAGAATTATTTAACGTATACTAACAGTTGTTCATCTCACTCGGAACGAGGGAGGGCATGGCTACTCAGGAGCACAATCGTGTTGAATCAAGAAGCATCTATACCATCTGCACAATCGGACAATCTTATGCCCTGAAAGTTCATTCAAAAATAGGTCGATCTAGCCCCGTCGCCTGAAAAGTTCAGTGGGACCCCTTCCATAGTGGGCGATTGGCAGTTAACCTTGCGAAAGGATAATCTGATGATATTGTGTCCCTAATTGTTCCCCATTGGTGACTCTTGCCATTTACATGGACTAGTTGAGAGAGTCTTCTGTCAACATGAGGAGATAAGATATGATTTGGTTCAAGACAGTTAGAAGTTCAGTTACTAAAACACCCGCCAGAAAAAGGGCCAACTGGAGTGTTTGCAATAGTAAATCACCTTCCTGGACGCTTAATCTCTACAGGGAAGCTGATGGAAGGCTAGATGAGATGAGAATAGCTTCCGGCGTTTCTCACATGTGTGAACCTATTCATGATAAGAGATAAAAACTAATCGAAAATAGATTGTCTATCAAGGGGACGAAGTCGATGGCAACCACTATGAATGCCCGAGAAGATGGAAATTTTCATGATTCTAATCGTGGAAAGATATGATTGGGTCTAGACTCGGTGTAAGACTTTGCTATTGTTCTGGACATTTTCGTGTCTAGTGGACAACACTCAAGTTACCATATAACTCTAAGTGGTGCCCACCAGCATGAGGGTTTCAATACATTATTGGAATCTAGATCTCATGCGAGCCTGCGCAATGCATTAGCTTTCGTTTCAGATTCTTATTGCTCTAACTAGGTATATAAGTAAGAATACGTAGTTTGTGTTCGCTGTCCGATAAGTAGGAATACGTAGTTTGTGTTCGCTGTCCGTTTGTACCCGATCGTATTTCAACATACATTTCCATTCATCTTGCTCCCTCTCCCATACTATCAATATTTGATACAACACATGTAGTATTGAAATATTGACACTGTATCTGGTGTCTGAATTACCCCGGTTGGCCAAAACCATCACTGCTTGTATTGTCTCAATAATCTGACTGATCTTGAAAATAAATTAGGGAAAATCAATATTTCTTGTTAACTGACAGTCGTTGGAATTGAGTGGACATGTACTTCACCCACACCTTTGGCCATATGCCTCCTGTAGGCACACCTCTGACATTAGGCTCTCCGCGTCTTAGCACTAGTTGCGGAATATAAATGCTAAATCCAAAAAAAAGAGTAGACATGTGATCACCCTGAGGCTGATTTGGATGATCTCGAGGAATCACATGCCTGGTGCTTGAATCTTATATATAGACTTCGAGATCTCAGAGGCTCACTCATCATGTCTACCACAACTACTGAGAGTGCACAGACTCCGCCATTGACTTTCCTGACGCGTGTTGCGTCCATTCCTCTCATCTCCTCTTCTCTCGGGGCGGTCGATCAGACTCTGTCATCAAGCCCATATACGCGGTCATTGTATCCTATGGCCAAAGGTCTATCATCGACCGCATACAAGTATACCGAACCACTTCAAATTCGTCTTGCCCCTCTTATTAATAGAGCCGATGACTACGCTAATAAAGCTGTAGACGTCGTTGAGTCTCGATATCCTTATCCTTTCAAGGCAAAACCCGAAGAAGTCCAGGATTATGTCCGCGAACGCCGCCAGAGCGCCGCAGAATCTATCAACCAATCTATTGACGAGAATGTGAAGAGCCCTGCTCTTCAAGTTGCAGCTGGGATTGATCACGTATGCTGTCATCCTCATTTCCCCAGAGGCCCATCTAACTCAAACCTACTCAGCGATTTGCCCCTATCGTCGACTATTTTGAGGTCGCTGTCAACCGTATCACTAGTCCTGATGAACCTGGTTCATCCTCACCCAATATCGCCTATCAATACCAGCGTGCTCTTTCGCTTACTAAGACTTTATATGGTTACTCCAATGATCAGCTCAAGCAATTACAAGCGCATTCCGCCCTCTTGTAGGTGTTTCGCTGAATTTTTCTCAAGCTCTGAATGTTTGCAACGTCCATTTTAGGCAACGAGCCGCCGAGACTGCGCATTCTATATCCTCACAGGCTGCGGGGTCTTATAACTCAACGCAAAGCCGCGTTAACCAGTTATCGGATAACATGCTCACTCAATTGCAGAAGCTCCAACAATTAAGCTCTTCGCTCTCTGCATCTTTCAAAAGCACAGCTACCTCTGCAGTCCAGCCTCATTTTCCTCCTCACGTTCAAGAGGCCTTTTCCGAGTTTTCGCAAAACCTTTCTGACACGGTTCATAAGCTCTCTTCAACAATGACTGCGAAAGATTTTCCATTTCAGGAGAGGGCAACGAGGATTGCATCTCAAGTCCGCGAGCGTATAGTGCCACTTCTCGGGAGTTTTACGAAGGCATTCAGTGAAGTCCTCAATCCAAGAACCTCTGCTCCACAGAATAGTCCGGCGAGTAGTAATACAGAGAATACCAACCAAACGACGTGACATAGATTCAAGTCAGGCGAACATCAAGTAGCAGTTGACAGTGATGTTGAGGCTTCAGATAATCTGGCTGTGATTGTATTGCCTGTTTCTATATTTCCCATTGTCCCTACTCCACGAAGCGTACCCAGCTATTTAAAGCACATTCATCAACTTATGTGGCATAAATTCTATTTTTGTTGATGCATCCAGCATCAACAAAAATACAAGGTACAACAAGATGTTAAGATAAATAGAGAATGCATTCCCTATTTCCTGCCCATAATTGACGCATGATAAATACCGGGACCTGTTTCGCGGGGATCTGAAACAGAGATCTTGCCCCACTTGGTTAGTCGACTGGCAATTGCCACGGCAAAAGCCAAAATGAACCATTTCCCCCACCAGGTTTTAGTTCCACTATCCATAGCACCAATTTGAGGTGGACCTGTAGGTCGGGATGGAAGAGATTTAAGGAGTCGGAGGGCACTTTTAGTTGATTGGTTCTATCGATCACGACATACTTCAGAACGTGCCTCCCACGGAAGAGGATGTAGACGCTCACGGTGTAAGGTGGGAAGCGGAATCCAATAAGTAGGTCAATCCTGAATTGTCAGGTCAGTAAAAAGGTATTCTGTGCAAGAATTGAGACTATACCAAGATGGACTATCCATAGAAGATCTTAGGTGAGTGAACATGTCGAAGGAATACTTGCCGCTGTGCTGGCCATCTGCATGGTGAAGGTGAGCCAGGCAAGTAGCATTGAGTGAGATGAAAGCTTACTTCCGCTGGAGCCGATACCTCCAAACGGCAATCCATCGACTGAGTATATATGTGTCAAGCTACGTAGATCCCTTATTGAAAAAGAAAAAAAGGACATACTGCCAGGATGAAGAACGACTTCATTGGCAATTGCAGCGCCTGACTGTGTATTCTTGAAAACTGAAAATATTACAAAGATCAGGGATCAGTTGGAAGGGATGTTTTAGTAATCGTACCTTTCTGTTTAAATGCGTCGTCTTTCGAGAAGACGTACAAAGCCAGAGGATGATCATTATCATTGACGAATGCAATAGCTTCATCAATATCCTTGACAGGAACGATTGGCAAAATGGGACCAAAAATCTCTCTGCGGTGAAAAAGTAACTAAGTTGGATTGAAAGGAGGGGGTGCATTGGGCTTACTCGCTCATGAGAGAATCGTTGAACGGGACGTCCATCACAACCGTCGGTGCAATGAATTTGGTTGTCTCATCGCTCTCACCGCCAAACACGATCTTGCCTTGAGTCTTGTCCAAAAGACCTTTGACACGTTTGAAGGCTTGAGGGGTGACAAGCCGTGAATAAATTCCTGGAGTTGATACAGACTCAGGGTAAAACTTGTCCCGGCTGGGAGGGCATGTGAGCTACATGACCACATACAAAAAACACCAACATACGCTGCTTGGAGCGCACTGACAAACTTGCCCTGAAAATCCTTGGGAACCAATACATAGTCGGGAGCGACGCAAGTCTGGCCAGCGTTAGCAACCTTACCCCAGAGAATTCTCTTCGCAGCGGTTTCAAGATCACAATTGGGGTCGATGAAGACTGGGGATTTGCCTATTTTTAGGGAACGATGCGTGATTCAAAGTCCAGAAAAGCATGAAAGGTACATACCTCCGAGCTCGAGAGAAACAGGAGTCAGGTGTTGAGCGGCAGCCACACTCACAATACGACCAACACGTCCGTTACCAGTGTAGAGAACTAGGTAGCATAACTGTCAGAGCCCCTACGTAGGGTATGAGGACTGACTGTGGTCCCAAGGAAGTTCCAGAATTCTGGTAGTCTCAGGGATGCCGCCGTTCACGACCGCTACTAGTTCAGGGTCCATATATTTGGAGACAAGCTCAGCTAACAAGGAGCTAACGTGAGGAACCGATTCGGAGGGCTTGATAACGACAGCATTTCCAGCAGCGATAGCGCCAGCCTATGAGAAGGAAGAAATTGTTGACATCAGAGGGCGAAAAATAAATGTATGGACTACAATCGTACTAAAGGGCTGAAGACCAACCACATGGGATAATTGAACGGACTGATGATCAAAACGACGCCCTTGGGTTCTTTGTAAATAACCGGACGCAATGGTGTAGCTGTAATTGAGAAGGGGGGCTTCTCTGCTTTCGCCCACTTGTCGACATTAGCCCACGCATTGCGTATTTCCGTGATTGAACTAGTAATTTCTAAGCTAAAAGACAAAGGTGTAAACGTATGGAAAGTGATTCAATTGATATTTGGCATACAATTGAGTTTCGAAGGCTGGCCGTCCCAGGTCTGCAGCTAAAGCATCTTTGAAACGTTGACTATTGTCATGAATCATGTATAAAAGCTGAAGGAGCTGATATTTTCTGTACTCGACGCTCTTCGACTTGCCGGAGCGGAAACTATTGTGAAGATTTGTGTGGATCTAGAATGAGCTATGAGCACAGTGACAATTGCGACAGTCATGCAGCAGCAATGTGCAAGGTAAGGACATACTTTTTCAATTTCCTCCAGAGAAGTATACTTGAGTTCAGCCATTTCTAGAAGAACGAGTTCAAGAGTAAGATACGAATCAACTGCTCATCTGGTGAGCCGTAGTGGCAGATTGAGTGGTCTACTTGGCATGTGAAAATGACACCACACTATCAGGTGACGATGTCCCTTGCAATCAACTGTCAATGCCAGTCTGTTTTCACTCTCAGATGACAATGAGTAAAACCCCCATGAGGTATTGTAATGATGCAAGGCAAGCCGAATGACATGAGGGTGTGATTTTTTAAGGATAGAATGAGTACTCCAATGTCACCTGTCAACTTGGTCCTGAAAGGAAGGATGGTGTATTTTTAGTCTAACCTGTCAAAAACACTATCAGTAAGTAGACATAAAATAGCAAAAACAACACCTCAATCCTGAAAGAAAGGACTGAGGTGTGTAATCTACTGAAAATACAATACTAAGCTATCATATCAAGACCAGTGATGAAGAGAAGAAAAATAAAATAAAATAAAATTTCATTCACAACACATATTGCACAAACAAAACGTTACTCTGTACGTGAGAAGAGACTGTGAACTATGTATCTCTGAGGTGGCTTGCAAGGTCCTGGGGTGCGCTTATACAAGACGCCTTGGCATAGGATTGATCATCAGGAAATCAACGATGAAATAGGAATTCGGTGGGGATCAAGGCGTGACGTGACTGACGCGTAAAATTTGGGACGAGCGCTCTTATTCCTTCACCAACATCCAACTTGTGCGTATCCTCCTTTTCTATGGTGTATTTTTCTCGTTTTCTATACGCCGCGGCTATCGGCAATCAATAAATTAATGGCCGAGTTGGAAAGACCATAGTGCTGACCTCCATACCTCTCTTATTTTTCTCTAGGCCCTATTTTTTTCCGCAAAAAATGTCCGCAACCCGTGCCCTTCATCAACTCTCTGCTTCTCTTGTTGCTCGTCGCACGCTTTACGCTGCTGCTACTGCTGCTCCCCCACGTATCGCTGGCATGCGGGTTGCTCCAGCTTTGAAAAATGTCGCTTTCAGGAGCTTTGCTAGCTCTGCTAGGAGACTTGCTGAGGGTTCGAGTGCGTATTGTTAGAAGTGTGAATCAAGCATCGTGTATAATGGTTCATGTTTTATGGTTTCCACATAGCAGACGTTATGCTCTCACAAAAGTTGAAGGAGGAATTGGGTTACGAGAAGGAGACCGGTGGAGCGTCAAAAGATGCTCCTCAATTCCTGAAGGACTTCCAAGCGCAAAATGTTTGGACGGTTAGTACGCTCTTATGCTTACGCGCGTGTTTCCATCTTCTGTTTGTACCTCTCGTCATGTTCCTTCCGACGACATTTTGCAGGGTTGTACTGACTTGGCTGTAATGTGGACAGATTTCCGATGTCACTGGTCAGGACGAAGTGGCACTCTCGAGGAAATATGGCAATGAAAAGTCAGTTCTCATTATTCCGTCGTCATTGTGTCGTTCCCTGTGTTTGACCTTGACGTTGAAGTATTCGCTTAATATTCTCCATCGCCGACCTCCAACCTACCGAAGACGATTTCGTACCGGAGGAAGGTGACGAGGAAGAAGATGCTGATGCTGCTATCTATCCTATCCGAGCCTCTTTAACTATTACCAAAGTCCGTATACAATGCTCTTACGAAATTGTTTCACTCAACGCAGTGTTCAGGACAATGGTCCTGGGGCTATTAGCATCGACACAATCGTGCAAGAGGGGGCTTTTGTTATTGAACACATTTCATACTACGATGATGCGAAGCTTGGCACAGAGTTGACTCCAGATGCTGACTGGAAGCGGCGTGGATTGTACATGGGACCTTCGTTTGATACTTTGGATGTAAGTTTGCAGGACGAGTTTGATTCGTTCTTGAAGGAGAGAGGTGTCAACGATGCTGTTGCACATTTCATTCCACAATTTGCTGAACACAAGGAGCAGAAGGTGTGTCGATTTTTTCTCTTTGATCTTGGAAGTCTGAAGTTGATATTGTGTGCACAGGAATACGTGAAGTGGTTGAAGAAGGTCCAGGGATTTATTGACCTGTAGACGTTGTGACTTCAATCTACCACAGTCTTTTGTATGTGTCATTCGTCGATTTGCTATCTTGATACTTGATTATTATGTGTCGTGGAAGTATGAGTCATATGTCGTGGTATGTCAACACACGTGATGAGGCTGACGGGAGAGTGGTGGAAGGTTCGAGCAGTGGCCACGTCGTGCTCCGTCGCAATTCAAATGTGTGGCAATGTCGTTTTCGTATTTTAGACTGATTTCAGACCGTGATTCTTTCCTTTGTCTCTAAATGTCTCTTGTTCCAACCTCTGCTGCCCAGCCTCAGTCCGTGGCCAAGTATGTGCCTGTCCATCGACGAGCCCATGATGCAGTTTCGCGCCGCTCTATATCGCCTGCACTCTCGGATGCATCTGCTGCCACTCTCGTTGCCACAGAACCACATTCACCCAGTAAGTCTGCGTTCTCCCTCAGCCGCATGCCGTCACATGACTTCCTTGCTCCAGAATCTCGAGTGTATTCTATCACCACACTCCTCCATCTGGCTCATGATCCTGAGATCAAGCCAATTTCTTTGGTGCAAAGGGAGAAAATAAGGGAGGTATTACCGGAGATCGTCATGAGCAGGAAGATGAGAAAGTCACTGGAATTCAATGCTATCCAAGAGCGACTACGAATAAAGGCTCTTGCTCGACCCTCAGGAACACCATCAAAGGATGTTCGTGTTTCTGCTTCTATTCCATCTGGGACCTCTCTCCCACACCAGCCGCAATGGCAACGTTCCAAGGCCAGGAAGCAGCAAAATCCGAACAATGCCATGGAGGAAGTCAGTTGGCGTACTTTCAGGCTTCCGTTCGTCGCTGTGTAACTATATTATCACATCGTTCCGTTGCTTTTATAATTCGCATGGGTTGTGTTGTGGATTTTTGCACCCCACTGGTATTGTATTTCTATTCTCTTGACTATCACCATCGTTACTTGATATAATCACAATGTATACACATCATGTTTAGCTTTACGTAGATGCACATCTTAAATGCATGTTCCCTGGACGAATCGACCCGTATGAGCTGTATTTTTTTCTCATTTGATGGATTGCGAACTAGACCAATGTCTCTATAAAAGGTGCCAGTTTTCCAAGTGCCTTGCCCCGATGCGATAACTTGTTCTTCTGTTCAGAAGGCATCTCGGCATAACTTGATCTCAATGTCATGCCGATAATACGGATAAGGAGAGGCGATATTTACGTACGTTAATCCTGTACCAAGAGGTTCGAAGATAGGATCCCAACCGAAATATCCTGGTCCTCTCGCTGGTACGATCATGCCTTCCGTAAGACCTTGAAATAAAATAGGTTCGGTACCTGACCAATGAATGTTGATTGGTCAAGTTGGGAGTCACAAAGGTGGTTAATAAGCTGAGGTTTACCGGGTCCGGCAGAATAAGCGAATGTACATATTGCTTGGGCTTCTTTGGTTGAGAATCCGATCAAGAGGTTGTTTAAGCCTTCATGTCCGAGTTGAGCGAGGAACTGTTTGATGTAGGGTCCTGGAAGACCATTGAGCGCTTTGAAGACGAGAGCTGTGTCTTCTGTTATGCATGGTCCACCAACCTACATACATATACTGTATATGCGTGAGTTAAGAGAGTTCATTTGGACATACGAGTTCCGCTGCGCGTTTGCATTTGGCTATGGCAACCTCTTGTATCGTTCCTTGGATTTCTGGAACTACATAAGCAACGACATTAGTTGGACTATATTTTGTGAATAATAGTGGTGTATGGCGTACTGTCGAGATTCTGGGAGATGACTTGGATGGGGCGTTCACTAGATGAGAGGATTTCTTTGACCTCACGTAGTTTGTTTTTATTGCCTGTCACGAATGCTGACAACCAGACAAAGGTTCAGAAGTCGAAGGAGGAGAGATTTTCTAGAGTCGGAGTGCTCACTGATTGTTCTGCTCGTGGACATCGTCTCTGTTCGGAGTATCGGGTCAAGTTTTGGAAAGAGCGATCATTTGTCATGAACCTAACCAGATGGTGTGGCTCCTGCCAATCATCCTCTCTTCGCCTTCGTCCTCGTACAATTGGTCACTCTCCACAATTCGAGGAGGTTCAGGCCACTCAACAACATTGATTGGAACTCATCCAAGTTGTCGCCAGTCCAATACTGATCACAATTGAGGAAAAAGGTCAACATCAAGTGCCAAGCTTCCTGCCCTCAAGTGGTGTCTACCCTCATAGATCGGACGTAGAATATGATGTTATGCAGCTTCTGTCTCGATGGTGTCACTCAAGCAACGTGAGCGTTCTGATTATCCTTACTTTCTAACATACAGGACTAGGTGGTGTGTTCTGTCTCTAAGAGCATTAACATGAGGTTTCAACATGATTTGTAGGAATGACAATGACCAGTACTCACACATGAACAACGCAATATACTATCATCTTTTTGACTCAATAATCAACACCTATCTAATTGAACAATGTTCGATGGACCCTCAAACGTCTACACTCATCGGTCTAGTCGTCGAATCGCATTGTCATGTATGTCTTTCCCATCTCTCTATTTCTTCAGTTGATCCCATTATACGATATATCATTCAAGTTTTTTGCGCCTGTATCCTTTCCAGAAATACTTGAACTGGGTTTGCGCGTCAACAAGATTGGAAAAAGTTCAGTAGAGTATGAAGTAGGTGTTTTTGTGAAAGGAAATGAAACACCGGCCGCTGTGGGAGGGTATACTCATGTGTTTGTGGGAAGTAAAAGTAGGAAGAGTGTGTTACTTACGGAAAAAGTGAAACGAGGCTTGGAAATGGTATATAGAAAGCCTATAGGTGTAGCGAAACTCTAGTCGGTCGTAGAATATTTACATATGAATAGCAATAAAATCCTCATGCAAATTTCAAAGCTAGCTCTCACAGTAATTGCAATTTTCGCATGATTGATTGTATGAAACATAAATTTACTGGTAGATGGATAGAATAGAGATGACATAACATTGAATACAAGTAGGGGAGATTGTATGGCAATTTTCACGGACGGAGGAGCCATCGTATTGAGAAAGTCTTATCAGTAATCCACTATTTGGAAATAAAAATCAAATTTCAGAAACGCGGTAACATTGTTTGAGGTACTTTATCCGTTGCCGCTTTACGAAAATTACAAGCATTCATGCTAGACCGGTGTCAAAGTTAAAATATCAGAACAAGCTGGATATTTTGTCACACAGCCGCCGAACAGCCCGCTTGCAGTGAAATACTGACAGCCATATAGTAGCATTGAGCAGGAAATAGATGAATGATTACGAAAAAAATCCAGCTATGATGTAGCTTCAGAGCCTCTATTCCTCTTTCGTTTTTTCTTTCGCCCCTGCTTTTCTGCAGGATCATTATTGATGGTCTTTTGATCGATGATTGTGCTGGACGGGCCTACACTGCCATCCTCGCGAGCACGTTTCTTTGACATTGATGCTGGGTTGGAAGGGCCTTCTAAGAACGTTGAAATTTCAGTTATTGGTTCGTCTTTCATCATTACCTCTCTTGTACTTGATTCTACTACGTTGTCAGTTGATTTTGGAATGACCAGCCTCGGTTCCGAGAATACTGCTCTATACGTTTTTCGAGTCTCTAGGGGAAAGCACTTTGAAGTCGAGTGATTGGACAAGGGACATTAGACGTACGAGCACGGAGGATGAGAGATTTAGCATTAGTTGTTGCCAGCGCGTGGGCCACATCTTGGGGCAGCCCAAGCATAGTTACCCTAAAAACAATCTCCATCATCATAATCCATATAGCATCATAAAAGGAACCATACAAATTTCTGATATCGCGTGGAGCGCGCAGGTCTCCACTCGAAACAACGCCTCCACTCAATAATAACCCCTTGCTCTTGGACACTCTCACAAGTTCGCGCGAAGCAGCCCACCAGTTCCTTTTTGCAGTAACTCCGCTCTCAGCTGCACCTGCTTCCATGGTCACAAAGTCGTGTTCACCACCAAGAACACCAACATAGTTAATCTCAAACACGGATCCGTTCTTGATTGCTGTTCGTACCAGGGTGTGTTTCATGTGAAAAGGCAGGCGAGGTAGTGTGAGTGGGAGAGCAATGATGTGGGCAGTCAAAGGAGAAGGTTGAGAATGCGTTAGACAGGCGAGAGAGAAAGTCGCATGTGTTGTTGGGATGAGGGCGATGATGTCGTATGTGTCGAACAGGGGAATGCTGGCATTGATCTAGATGATATGAGCTGCACACAGTCAACAACGATAGCCGATCATCATACCAATCCAAACCCTTTTTCACTGTCCTGGTCGAGGATGATGTTCAATCTTTTCAGATACAGGATTCCATCACGTTTCCGGAGTGCAGGCAGTAGGGTATTAAGGTCATTAATATGTGTCTTTTCTACCCGCTTTTGTACAGTCTGTGAAAATCCAATAACAGTGTATCCTACTGGAACGAGTCAGAAACGAAGAATGATTGACGAACTTGACACAGACAGTGGATAAGAAGGTCGATGCGGGATTCCACTTCCTCTAGCTGAGAAGAAAGAAATACGGGTTCTTTTTGTTTTCCTTTACGGGTGATTGGGGGGATAGGAACATTGAGGTCAAAATACATTTCAGGTGCTATTTACTTGTGTTTCTCAGGGACCAATCTAAAGCCGAACAAAGCATCAACAACTGACCCCAAAACATAAGGTCTCTTGGTTGTCTAAAAACATAACTGCCATTTAGGGATTATCATAAGCTTCTTGACCGTATATTAGTTCCACAATGGTGTTGTCCTAGGGACCTTGGCCATGTCACCCACCTTCACTGATATCTCGTTATCACCTCCAACTCTTGCTGAATTCGTGGAGAGGCTCTCCCAGATTAAACCAAGACAGGTTGCGATTGGTGTTTTCAGTACGCTTCTGTTTTGTGTAAGCCCAAGTACTTTTAAGTCATGCTTTTCCAGTATATATCGCCTATCTTGTCCTCCGCCGACTAATCATATGGCCTCTCATCTTGTCTCCTCTTCGAAAGCTCCCCGGGCCACCTGTGGGAAATCTCATTTTAGGCCAAACTCGCTTAATCCTCAGCAGCGAGACAGGCATTCCTCAACGCGAATGGGTCAAGCGATATGGTCCTGTTGTCCGTATGATCGGTCCCGTAGGAGTCGAACGACTGATGTTCATGAGGCCAGAGGCTTTACATCAGATTCTTGTTAAGGATTGGTTGCAATATCCTCGAGTAAGTATTTACTTCCATCACTTTATCAGAGAACCGATGCATGTCATTGTAGCCGGGATTTCTCCGGAATATTCTTGGATTAGTGACAGGATATGGGCTGTTGACCGTCACTGGAGATGAACATAAGCAAATGAGAAAGGCGATGAATCCCGCATTCTCGATCCCCAATCTTATGGCTCGTAAGCATTGCTGCTCCTCTACTACTCATCACGCATCTTTTACGCAATCTGACTAGAAACGCACATGTACTGGGAACCAATTGAGGGGTAGGACACCTCTTTGATAAGTTAATGTCGCTGACCACCTTCTAGCCTTGTAAAGATTTTCAATGATCAACTGACCTCAAGAGGGCCTGAAGGTAAGGTTCTTCACGTGTATGATTGGAGTGAGTTTTCCCTCTCCTTCTCATGAAAAAATCGTGCTTTAAAACCCTCATCATCCCTGCAGTGAGCAAAGTAACTTTGGATATCATCTGTGAAACAGCATTCGGTTACAAAGCCGATTCCTTACACAACCCTTATAACGAGTTAGCAGTAGCATATGAGAAACTCATCGACCTTCAATCTGGTACGTCTCTGTTTGATTATCACATGAATGACACCGATGCTTGGATAGGACCCAATTTAGCAAAATTCATTCTTCTGATGCTTATTCCTGGTATGCCCCGGTTCCTAGCATCAGAGTGGGCGTACCATCATAGGCGTGTTTTCGAAAAGATCAGCCTTCTTCGTCAGTACACTTCCTCAGACCCTCTCACATTCGCTGATTCTATGAAATTACACCCTTTGGTATCTTTGTCCCTTACGGATCTGGACCACTAGGTGAAGTCAGCACCGTCATAGGATCCATGTGGGAAATCCGAAAACTCTCAAAGAAAATGTTAGAAGACAAATTCAAAGAAATCGCTGTGCACAGGTCGGATACTGATGCAAAGAGAGATATCATGAGCATCCTTGTACGCGCAAGAAACGCGGAGCAGGAAGGCAGAGTCGGAGAGCAGTATACGATGAATGATCAGGCAATGATGGATCAAGTTGTGAGCGCTGAGTTGACTTTTGTCTGATTATCGATTGACAATATGGTTGCATGAAATAGCTTACGTTCCTTGGTGCAGGGCATGAGACTACTGCTTCTGGTTTGACTTGGGTATGTCTTCTGTTCACGATTTCCCTCCTTTTGTTCATGCTTGATCAATGAACAGACTTTATGGTTGCTCGCTAATGATAAAAAAAGTCAATGGAAGCTACGTGAGGAACTCTCTCCTATAATGGCAGAAAATCCACGCCCAGATTACCGGACACTCAAGGACCTCAAATGGCTCGATTGTGTCGTGTATGTTTCCCTAAGACTTCTTTTTCTCATTATCCTTCATTAAACTGTACGTACTAGGATGGAAAGCCTTCGCGTAATGCCTCCAGTTCCACTCACAGTTCGGATCGCCCATGAGCAAGGCGAATTGGATGGGATGGTTATTCCTAAAGGGACTATGTTCTACATTCCTGTACATATTCCCATTTATCCTAGGATCCGGAACTCATGTGGGCGATAGATTCGCGTAGTAAACACCTGGAAAGACACCTGGGGAGAAGATGCCGAAGAGTTTCATCCGGAACGATGGCTCAACCTTCCGAAGGACTACCATCCAACTTTTTCGATGCTCTCGTTTATCGCAGGCCCACATGCATGCATTGGGAAGACGATGTCGATTATCGAGATGAAGGCAGTCCTAGCGTGGGTGATGACTTTCTTATCTTATTAGGAGCCAGTTATTGAAGTTGTCCACTGTTTATGTCTGTTAGGGGTTTGGTTGTGAACTTTGAGTTCGATACAGCCTATGAGGGACAACGAGCAAAACCTGCTGCTGCGATTACCATGAGTATGTTGATTTTGTGTATTCGTCAGATTATCTGATGATCCGACTATCACAGAACCAACTGACGGTATGCCGTTGCGCATCAGACCGATTCTACCCCCAACGTAGATCTTGTTATACGATACCTTTTTGTCGATTTTTGAATAATATGTGCTGGTCTTTGCGAGCTGGTTACTATTACGTGAGAGGTTTAAGCTGTGGAACTTCGGGGAATCTGTGACCAGAGGCTCACCAGTTCTGTTCTACCACAGCAAGGTTTTTCTAGACGATATGATCAGGAAGAAAATTTCAAGGTTTCCCATGGAGAGGTGAACCATGCTGACTGGTTGGATAATACATTATCTTGCTGCTGTTTACTCCTAGCCTTTTCTTTCCTGAATATGTGGTCGTTTTACACCTATCACCCAGTGCAAGCTCCGCTTTACGTAGGATATGATGATTGTTAACGGTCATAACGGTCAGGACTGCAAGTGACTCCCGGAACTATCAGTATGACTTTCAGCGTGAGTTGTCTACTTTTCATATTACCTAGTCGCTCCCAACCAGCCTGGCCGCTCTCATAAAGAATGACAAATATCTGAAGTAGAGAGGCACAGAATGAAAGGCCACTAATTAAAAAGAAAATCTGGTTAGCACCCCAAATGCTTGGGCCTACATCTTTTGTCTTGACAATTGAGGGATTATTTGCGCCTAGTAAAGGAGTATAGAGCTGCCAGCTGTTGGTGGTATACGTTGGTAATATACCCCTACAGAAAAACAATCTCCCATATCACTGACCAAAATCTATTCCAGTAATTGCCCCAAGAGATTAAGTGAAATGTTTATTGACGATATGTTACTGTCTACATCATCTACAGGTCCGTCGGTAAAGATATAAGCCACTTAGCACAAATAAAAAAAACAAATCAAACTATATCTTGATGAAGCTACAATATGGATGAGTCGATATGAACAGGAACATGAATCGGATAAGATACAAATAGTTTAAGCAATTGAGAATGTTGCTTTATCACCAAGATACCACGTTTACTACCCTTCTGAGGATGTTGATAAAGGTATAGAAACCACTGACGAGTTTCCACCACATGCTCAACATGATTCTAGGATCAGATTCAACCTGAACGATAGCGTTCTTCTGTAGATTTCCTTCTGTCGAGGAAGTATTGGCAACAGGTTCCACGCCAAGCATCTTCCAGAGTACTTGGGAGACAACGTTGAATCCATCGGTATTCTTCCATCTCCTACCTGTGATTGATTTATTTTGGGGTTGGAAATCGTAGTTGCCCCCCTTCGAACCCCAATAGTCAATCACAGTAGGGATACCCATATCATCAACCCTCTGTCGAACAATTCCAGTGACAATGGATTCGCAGAATTCGGGATGGCCTTGAAGCGTCAGAACGTGGACGTCTCGGGCAGTTCTGGAATCCTTTGAAGATGAATAGAACTTGATAACTCCTTGATTCCCGGTAGGTCCGCTAGAGCCAACTAGCTCCAGTTCTCCTGCTGCAAACTGTTTGGAGAACGATTCCAATGGCACATGGTCGCGGTGCATCTCCTGGAGGGACTGCAAGGCAATAAATACCAAAATTTAGTCGATACAATATATACTTACTAATTTATCAACTCCGAAGATTGACTTCCCCGTGTCGCTGAGTTCGATTGTTGTTGGGCCAATTTCCCATTGTCCATTGGGTGCACATTCACCACCTAAAGCACGGCAGACAATCTGATGCCCGAAGCAAATTCCTGTTGCATGACTATCTTAGATAACTTTCAGTTGTTCGAATGTTAAGACTCACCACATAATTTAACTTTTGGGTGGTTGTTAATGAGGCCCTTGAGGAAGGCCAGAAGTTCCCTGACCCATTGGATGGTATCGTCGTAAGCTGAGGTAGCTACAAATCGTAGAAGATAAAAATACTGTTTTTCTCTAATCACGGAAAAATCTTACCTGATCCAGTGACCATAAAAATATCGAACTCATCAAGACGTCTCTCGTCCGGGAACTCCATCTTCTTAATGTTGAAACTTTCGATAACAACTTGCGCATTACAGTTATGTGGGGTCGTAGTCTTCCAGTAGTAACTGTAGACTTCGTGGTAACCTCCGTGTTTGGCCTCAACAGGTCCACTGAGAGTGCCACAAACGAGAAGACCAACGCGAACGGTACGAGGAGAGGCCATTGTAAAGAAGCTTGATCAAGTGGAATGTAGAGGAGTTGGATCGGATGGAGAGTCTGAGTCCATGCTCAACTTATATACTGTCATTCTCATGGCATTCGTGTGGCGCTTGCCTTTCGTGGATTTTTGTGGCTCTATCAGAGCGTCATTATAGATAGCTCATCCTATTCAATTCGGTTACACGAGCGGCTACAGGTACTAGCCGAGAGTGCCTGATATTCGTATGTCACTCGATGTTCCAGTATTGACAGTGCTCACTCTCTGATACCATATCACTCGTACCCAAGCGCTGCACATTGGTGACTTGCTTTCCGGCTGTCATAAAAAAACCGATGAAGCTCCTATGGTAGTCATCTTTGCAGAATGGTTTCAGGGTCCGGTTACCGATGCCATGTTTCAATCAAAGCTTTGAGTTATTGACAATAGTTTGGATGCTATATACAACCTCAGGCAAGCGTGAAACGTGAACTAGTTGATCCAATAGTCAGGAGTATCCACTGAATCAACAGGTGCCCCCAGAACAATGAGTTAGGCACAGTTACAACTCTCCCACTGACACCATCAGCAAAGAGCAAGGAGCAAGGAGTCATGTAGATGAATCAGCTTGGGAATAAGACGGTGTGGGTGCCCTGACATGAGTGTTGTACGAATATACAGCAAGCGGTCGCGTGAGATTGACACAAGCAAGATCATTTTGAGCTTCAAGAGCAGGCGGGCGATGATATACCCAGAGCTAGTTATTAATCGATACTCGTCAATGAATTCTCAATTTCCCACGAAGGAGTTGAAATTCTCAGCCTAATAATAGGATGGAAGATCCGGCCCTGAGTTTACCCTTCATCTCGTCTCTCTAGCTGCCAACTGTTGAGCGTTCAGCCTTAGCCCGGAATCCCACCAGCTTGGTCGTTTATCCAAGAGTCAGAGGTGTGATAAAAACAGGCAGACATTCAAGCTCGGTTTCACGCTTATCGTGCATTATGGAGTAGTATCATGTCAACGTTTCTGTGTAAGCATTTCTGTATTCGAAGGAAATAGCGCCTACGTCCGAGCATTAATAATCTTTGAAAACTATACTAGTAGAGATCACCCAGCCAACAGAGCGAGCAACGTGAGCAAGTGCAAAGGTGACAGTTAGGGACAATTACTCGTCCCTATTACACTGCCACAGATTGTCGTCCTGCGCTAACACCCCCGCTAACACCCCCTTAACTCGAGTCCCTGGCTTCTTGATCTTGAAAAACAAGTTGATCTATCAATGAATATCATCATACATATTTCCTGGATGTCCTACCTAGGTCACTCCATCTCTCTATGAGCAAGAGCCACTAGAACAATCTTAAACCACGCCCCAATAGGTGAGTATAGAGCCAGGTTTTTCCAAAACATCTGTATGCCCATGTAGTCAATCAGATATCGAAACTAGACGTCACATCCTCACTGATTGTCCAAGATTCACAAAAGACCGAGTGTCCCTCCCATCTCCATGTATGGGTGACTTCATCAAATTCCTCATTTCAAACCCATCTGCTTTTGCCTTCCCAACACCCAGGGAACCTCCGTGAACTCACAACGACCACCCCACGTGTCCCCTGAGACATCATCCCCAGCTCAGAATGAGCCAGCCAAGTCCTCCCGAGTGAAACACGCATCCTCATAGCCCCTTGCGTCCCTTCTCCCCACTCCTTCGTATCTATGCTCAGTCTCTGCTCAGTCTCTTCTTGTAGTACAGAGCCCGGTCCAATCGTAGTTATTAGTTAAGGCCCTGTGCCTTAGTAGTCAGTAGACCACCACGAACTGTGTTCGTACACCACATAATAAATTGTTGAAAAAAGGCAGATTAAACATTCCTTTCAAAAAGCCATTGTGCCATTAATTAACTAATTTTGGATCACATTTTGGTCTAGATCTAGACAAATTCTTGGTGGTTAATACACTTCCAACAGTTTCTGCACTGAGGGACAGCCACCATTCTGATGTCCTCTTTGAGATCAACATCTCCTGACAGGGATGTCGCATAATGGTCGCCATCTCACATGTTTTTGTCTCTTGTATTTTCATCCGCTATCCCCATCGCTGACGACTCTGGGATAATAGCTGTTGGAAGCATCACTGAATTACCTTCATCAGCGCGCGGGTGGTGCATACTGTCCTCGATATGACTTGATCAACATGTTCACGTTCCTCTAACCACAATTAACTGATGGTATTTATCTATGTATGGTTCCCCGCTCCCTTCTAACACCTCCGCTGTCCAACTTAGAGTGATTGACTCATCCTCCATGCTGCTGTGTCAAGGCTATGGAGTAATTTGCTACACCTGCATCCTTCGTCCCTATGTCCTGAGAGTGGATCGGTTCCTTCCAACAGTATTCACTTTGAGTACCACAGTGTTTTATCCACATTCCTGAATGGATTTCGCAACTGTAAGGAGAATACCAGCTACTGGTGTTTTCGTCCCTTCATTGTCTTCCTCGTCCAAAGATGAACAAGAGCTGCCAGCACAAGATGTAACACTGAGGCGTTGACCGTTCGCACAACGGTTTTCTGACGACCTTTGGATCTAGCTCATTTTTCAAGTTGTATGTCGTCAGATGTAGAGCTGTCAATATTTTTCACGTTGTGGTTTCTGGAATCCTTAAATCAAATGGCATCCATGGTTTCTTCAATATGGTGGTCGAGGATGTTGCGTTGTTGACATCAATCTCACATCAATCTCTTGTTGTTTCAGTTACGTAACCAAAAATTGCTCGTTTCTTGTGCTGTTGTGAAATGACCTGAATCTGCATACTAATGATACTGATATTCATGGTATAAATCACCAGAGCAAGGGGTGCTGTCAGAACTGAAGTAAATATTATTCAAAGGATGATACATGCTTTGCCATAAATAAATGATATCGGACCACGCTCGGACACGTGAAAATTGCTGATCAAAAAAATTAATAATAGATAGATAATATTATCTAAGTCAATGAGATACCACGGCCGCTTTGAGCTCTTCTTTGGTCAATAGGCCATGTTGATTTTGCTCTGGGGAAAGTGTCACTACCCGGGTCGTCCAAACTTCCTTTCCTTTTTCTCCCCAGTATCTCTCCGACCTGTAGCACCAGACATCTGTCCCTCGAACGAGGTAACCGATGCCGTTAACGTATTGCTGTATCTTTCTGTCGATTTCAGGCCCCCATGATGGCAGCTCTTTTATTCCATTCAAGAAAGTAGTCACAATGTCTCTGCCGAATTCTTCCAGCCACTGCATCGCAGTGGGAACGTCCACCTGGTGTTCATGAACGATCGACGTGACTATGTTATGGAATGCAATTCCTCGGGAGAGTTCGACAAGGTAGGAATGCATGTCCTGAAGTATGCAAAGACATATGTAAGCTTGTACGTTCTGCCATAATGTTTAAACTTACGTTAATGATACACAGGAGATCCATTGCCGCGAGTGTGACAGTTTGCATGACAGGATGTGAGAGAACTTGTTCTGGGAGCCCTAATCCGAAACTTAGAAATGACATCGTCGCTTGTGCGCCAAAGGTCTCTCTGCGGAGCCGCAGATAGTCATTGACAGTGCGGACGTGCTTGGTCTCCCGATCTTCGGCCTCTTGTATCATGGACCTCATGTACGTGTCAAAGCCTTTGATGAAGTGGTCGACACAGGCATCTCCTGGCACAGTCAATGCAAGGGCTCTCTGCCAGAATCTGTAAAAGCCTCTCAGTTGACTCACAACATACTCCGTTTAGGTGCTTACCCCTGCATAAAAACACCTAGTTTATCGCCTTGTTTGCGCTCTTTGTACGGATTGCGTAGGACATCCATCACGATGTCGCGGACCTGGGTCGCTGCCTCGGGATCGGCTACGTCGTTGTACTCGTCAATGACAAAGTAAATGTTTGCGAGATCACAGCTCGAGCGACAGAAAGCTATCGATCATTAACATATCTGGATACAAGGAATGGGCAAGTCAGGTACCTCTTGTATTGAGAGGAAAGGCAAGACAGCCTAGGAGACCTAAGGTGATACAATAAGCATCCGAGTGCAACCACCAATCATACTGATCGCGGACCAAAGAGAGATCTGTCAAAAGACAGTTGAGCTTTCTGGCTGAAGAGATGGCTGTCATTGACCCAGCAGGCAGACTCAAGGTCGACAATGCCATAGTCAGGGTGCAAGAGTGGTTCATAAGGCCAATCGACCAAAATGTCTGGAAACAAAAAAGTAACAGGTGTAGAAGTACTCAAGTTCTGGACCATGTTCGAAAGGGGGTGTTGAGGACATTGAAGACTCAATACTGACTATTTATACCTGCGGGCGTTGGACAAGTCATCCTAGGACGGTCGCTGAAACGAATGACATGGAAGATGCGTGCATGACATAGTGTTTGACCATATATTGCTATGCATTGATGAAAACCCATATGTTAGCCAGCACGATTTTT
>Ga0153966_100040_pt1 | contig 93413 bp, 101 predicted proteins | sample TSFL050MetaG_FD_104738 | JGI IMG/M metagenome (GOLD analysis project Ga0153966, IMG submission 104738) | Attine ant fungus gardens microbial communities from Florida, USA - TSFL050 MetaG | ecosystem: Host-associated > Fungi > Mycelium > Unclassified | place: USA: Florida, Paynes | collected... | reverse complement strand
GATCAAGTGCAAAGATAACAAATGGAGACTGGTGGCATATATCTCTAAATCGCTAAATGAAACAAAAAGAAATTACGAGATACATGATAAAGAGATGTTGGCTGTAATAAGATGCTTGGAAGCATGGAGACACTTTCTGGAAGGGTCCCGAAGTAAATTTGAAGTCTGGACGGACCATAAAAACTTAGAATATTTCATGAGCAACCAAAAGTTGAATCATAGACAAACACGATGGGCTCTATATCTATCTAGGTTTGACTTCGTGTTGAAACACATTGCAGGAAGTAAAATGGGAAAAGCAGATGGGTTCAGCAGGAGGCCAGATTGGGAAGTAGGAATAGAGAAAGATAATGAGGAGCAGACGTTGGTCAAGAAAGAATGGCTAGAGGAGAAAAGGGTCAGAGTGGCAGAAGTAATCATAGAAGGAGTGGACCTGTTGGACAAAGTAAGAAAGTGTGAAATGAAAGATGATGAGGTAGTAAGAGCTGTGGAAGAAATGAAACAAGCAGGAGTAAAGATGCTGAGGGATGAAGAGTGGCATCAGGAAAATGGATTAATGTTGAAAGAAGAGAAAGTGTATGTTCTCAAAAACAAGAAGTTGAGAGCAGAGGTGATCAGGCTACACCATGATACGCCTGTAGGAGGACATGGAGGGCAGTGGAAAACGGCAGAATTGGTGACGAGGAATTTCTGGTGGCCAGGGGTCACTAGAGAGATGAAGTGGTATGTGGAAGGGTACGATGCCTATCAACAAAATAAGAATTGAACACAACCACCGGCAGGAAAGTTAATGCCGAATTCGATTCTAGAGAAAGCTTGGTCGCACATTAGTGCAGACTTCATTACAAAGTTGCCTTTAGTGCAAGGATATGATTCAATTTTAGTAGTAGTAGATAGATTCATGAAAATGGGACACTTTATACCTACTACAGAAAAGACTAGCGCAGAAGGATTAGCATGCTTATTTAGAGATAACGTTTGGAAACTACATGGGTTACCAGATAGTATAATCTCTGATAGAGGACCACAGTTTGTGGCAGGGATCATGAAGGAACTGAATCGCATGTTGGGGATTGAGACAAAATTGTCTACAGCATTCCATCCACAGACAGATGGTCAAACAGAAAGGATGAATCAGGAACTTGAACAGTACTTATGAATGTTTATTGATCATCGACAAGAGCAATGGCCAGAATGGTTAGGAACAGCAGAATTTGTCTATAATAACAAAGTGCATGCAGAAACCAAGGTTTTGCCCTTTAAGGCAAATAGTGGACAAGATCCTAGAATGGGGTTCGAGACGAGGAAGAAGGGAAAGTATGAAGGAGCAGAAAAGTTTGCAGAAAAATTAAAGAATGTACAGAAGGAAACAAAAGCAGCGCTACAAAAAGCGCAAGAAGATATGAAGTGGTATGCAGATAGGGAGAGAGGAGAGGTGGAGGAATACTGAGTCGGTGACTTAGTACTACTCAGCACTAAAGACCTGAAGTACCAAATGGTTGGAAGACAAACGGAGAAGCTCACTGAACGCTTTGTGGGACCTTACAAAGTAAAAGCAATCATTTCTAGTAACGCAATAGAATTGGATTTGCCCACTACAGTGAGAATACATCCAGTAGTTAACGTTAGTCAAGTACGATGGTACAAATCACAAGTGGAGGGCCAGAGAAAAGAAGTGCCACAACCAGTGGTGATTGAAGGGGAAGAAGAGTGGGAGGTGGAGAAAATTATGAACAAGAGAAAGGTGTGAGGAAGGGAGAAATACTTAGTATGATGGAAGGGATGTACGGCGGAAGAAGACACATGGGAAAGTAGAGAAAACTTGAAGAACACAATGGAATTAGTAGAAGAATTTGAAAGGGAATATTGCAGAGAAGAAAAAGAAGAACTGAGGCGGCAAGAAGCAGAAGAAAATAAGAAAGTGTTCAGCAGAGAGTTACCGGGAAGATATACAGCTAAGTTACTCTATGGATGGGATAACAAGAAGTACGACAAAGAGTATTGAAAGCATATGGAGGAAAATTGGAAGCAGTGGAAGAAAAATCTGTTCTCCAGATATAGCAGAAACCTGTTCTTAAAAAGAATGAAAGAAGAGGAACATGAGTACAAGGGAGGAATGATAGAAGAGTGGAATGAAGAAGAAGATGAGGAAGATCGATGAAGAATAGAGGAAGATAGCAAGTATTTGGAGGGATTAGAAGACAAAAATCAGGATATGGGCGACCTAAGGGACCCATACAATGAGCTATAAAGAAGTCCTCGGGACAAGGACCCTTGAGAGGGAGGTGGTATTATAGAACGGCAGGCAAGCTAGACGATCCGCAGTGGTGGATTATTTTATTTCTTTTTCTTTTCTAATAATTATGTAATAATAACTACACATGGGACATCATGACTCAAAAGAAATGTGCAGAATAAAATAGTTTAGACAAATACTTGTAAACACATATTCATGTATAAATAGCCGAACCAATTAGCGGGAACTCTAACGAGTTCTTTTTGTCAAACTCTGACTTAGAGTGCGAGTGAGGTTAAGGTTACCCAACTGAGACCTCAATTGTTACAGTCCTGAGTAATTCCCCATGTCAGACAGCTTCTGCCCACATGTTTTCCCATACATAGTGGCTACCTGATTAGCATGTGATCAACCTCAGATCATCACTTGATCTTCCCATGCTTGTCCCTTTTATGATCATGACGTTCCTACATTGTGTTCATGATTCGTTATTGTTATATAGTCATTAATTAATTAATTTAATAAAGAAAAGGAATAAGTATCAGAGCAAATCATAACACTATCCCCTCTTTAAGGTTCGTCATCCCTGATGAACATCCCTATTATTAAATTTTTATTGATTTAATATTTTCTTTCTTCCCCCCTCTTTTTATTGGCTTAAAAAAATTTTTACGCTTTATAGCATAGGGTCGTATCCCCTAAGTGTTCATCCGATGCCTGTGTTGTCATTGTGACATTATTGTACTCGCTGTGTCACTCCTGTGTTTCTCCACAGCTCGTCTCCTGATTACAGTACTCGTACCTCCTACTGTATCAGTTGCGCCTCCTACAATTCCTTTCCATCGTTGTCCTCACACTAGGTGGTTACTCCCCATAGTCCACCTCCCCTACTATCCCCTCTTCAAAGATCAACATCCCAGCGATCCCTTTCTAAAAAAATTTTTGCTATTTTTCTACTATTTTCCATCCCTTTTCTCGCTATCCTCTCCCCTGGCATTTTCCACTTTGTTTTATTTATTTTCTAATTTTATAAATAAATAGAAAAATTATATCTAGCTACCTCCCTTCGAGGACTTATGCTCTCTCTACTAATATATCTTTAAGTTTCTGGGGTTTTCCAATCCACGTAAAACTTCTACTGGCTCTTGTTGGCACAGTTTAAAAATGTAATAGAATACACAAAATAATATAACTTTGCTGGACCTTGTTAACCAGTGTAAAACTTCCACTATTGCCAGACCTCTGTTAACTGGCCTTTGCACTATTTCTATCTCCTTAGCTTGTTAGGCTGGACTCTCTTCTTTTGCTGCCTGGGCCAAATCTCACAGGTCTTATGCTTTATCTCGCTAACTGCCCAGTCCAGGGTCTTACGTCCTCTTCTCTCTACTATTTCCAACTACTGCGCAAATCCCTATATCTTGGGTGCACCCTATACCACTTCTTTCCAAATCTTCAGCTCTGAGATGGAACCTCCAACTCTAAATCTTTGGCTTGTGTCAGCTGCCAATTTCTTCTCTTCAAGGTTCTAGTCATTATTAATAGTGTAGCCTAGACACAATCCCCTCTTCAAGGTTTATTCCCTCTCTCCTACATCTCTCGCTTTGCCCTCACCTATACTGAGGCTTTTGGGACTTCCATGGTATCCTACTCTTTGGACTAACCATCTTCAAGGACTTAACTTGCCCCAGCTTCTCTGCTCATCAAATTCCTTTATGACTAAGCCCCTCCAGGTCTTATTACTACTAGCCTGGGCTCTTCTCTACCTGGACCTATCTCTCGTCGTATACACTACCTGGTATTGACTCCCAACTGCCTGGGTCAAATCTTGCAGACCTTATGTCTATCTCTGGCATCCACAAACTCTCCACCAAGCCCCTCCGATCTCGGGTGCAAGGTTCCACTTCTTGTCCTCACAATTCCTCCTGATTTTTGGGTGCATAACCAAACTCCTTAGCATCCTTTCTCTGCTGTCAACTATACTCCACTGGCCCTGTCATCAAGGCTACTAGTCTTTGGACCTTTGACATGATCTGGTTTTCATCTCTCAACATCTTCCATTGGACCTTTGGCTGGTAATAGGCTGCTGATCCCCTCCTCAGCTCTCTACTATTTCTTTGACTGTCTGGGTCATATCTTGCAGGCCTTACATCATTGACACCTTCTGTCTATCAACTTCTCTCTCTCTGCTTCTCTCTCTAAATATAACCTTAGGACACTCTCACTAGTGCCTGGTAACCTTTATGTCGTTTTCTTTCTTTTGTATTCCCTTGTTATTCCCAATATATCATTTTTATTTCAAATATCTCTCTACTATTTCTCTATCTCTCTATCATGCCCACTGTCAGTCTCCTTTTTACCAACCAAATGACCTTGGAAAAACTCTACTCCAGGGAGCTCTGGATGAAGCAACATCACATCATCAACTTCTTTTACATGAGCCTTCTCTTGTCTACATCTACTGGGGCACTCAACTTTCACCCAGCTAGACTCCTACTATCTTACTGACTAATGCCCTAATATTACTAAACTAGTGGGCCTAAGAAGACCACCCCTAATCTAGGTGCCATCCTAGTAACCAGTCACCGCTCCAGTGAGTGGAACGACCACAATGGGCCGCCATCATTTAGCTACTACTAAGAACACCATACCTATCTAACAGCATCTGTTTCACAGGTCTGGTCTAGGCAGGGACCCAGGTTTGGTCCACAGCCATCCACTTTCAGGGTCTAAACTTCCTGGTCAGTCTCCTTTATGCCTAGGGCCTGGCATCTCTTGCTATGACTGAATGGGTTTGTGCCCACCAGTCAAGGAAGAATCTGACGACCTTATTGAAGAGGTGTTGAGCAGACAGGATATGATAGTTGTCGAGTTTTAATGTCAGGACCCACAGGACAATCCTGGATCTTGTCATGAATCGTCTTCTATCTCTAAGTCAATATTTATTTCCTTTTCTTTTTCTTTTCTTTTAATTATGTAATATAGTCGGATCAGTAAACAAGGACAAATAATCGGACATGTATAAGTAGTGTACACAATTTAGCGAGGACTCTAACGAGTTCTCTTTGTCAAACTCCGATAAAGAGTAGGATCAAGGTTAAGGTTGCCCAACCACCACCGAGATCCTTACAGATCTCCCTCAGAGGGTATGAGGTTAAGACAAGGAGAACTCAACAGAGTTCCCTCTATGAATTGCCTAGCTATTTATATAATTACATGTGGCTATGCTAAGGCTATTCTAAGAGAGATCACAGTATCTATTAACTACTATCTGTCAAGTCCCCATGTCAGACAGCTTCTGCCCACATGTTTTCTCACACATGACAGCTGCCCAATTGGCATGTGATCGACCTTGGATCATCACTCAATCTTCCCATGCTTGTCCCTTTTATGATCGTGACGTTCCCACATTGTGTTCATGATTTGTTATCGTCATATAGTCATTAATTAATTAATTTAATAAAGAAAAGAAATAAATGTCAGAGTGAATTATAACAGTTAGGTTGTGTTGAGAGGTTAGGTTATATTAAGGCATTAGATGCCACCTCATTGTGATTGGGCATGAGTTGCAGCATCTTGATGGAAGAGACCAGGTAAGAACTAGATATCTCAGGGTTGAACATCTCAATGTCTATTTTGTTATTATTAGCAGTCATCCTCTCTGCATAGTCCATTTTGGAGGGAGGAGAGGAGTCTATGGGTGAGAGGGAGGGGCTGCAGGGGCCTCTAGTGCTGCTTTGAGAAAGCAGTTGGCCACACTATATGTTGATGGTAGTATTGGAAGGTCTTTCAATGTTAGGAATGTTTATATAAGGATTTATTTGGGAATTAACAAAACTTGGATTTACTATACTAAACTCAGGTGCTGCCATGCTATGATGGTGGTAAGAGTTCAAGAAGCGATTGTCACTTGAGTTTCTATACATCTGATAATAAAAATAAAAATGAAAAGAAAAATAAATAGTGACTTAGCAAGAGTGGCAATTCATGACATCTGTAGGCCATTTGTATTGAAGCCATTATTGTTGGAATATCAAGCACTGCACTAAATTTAATTTTCATTGCATGTGTTCAATGTAAATCAAATGTCTCAATTTAGATAGAATAAAATAGAGACAGTTGAGACAAGACTTGCTGTAACCAGTTTTCACTTCCTGTCCTTCTTTATCTAAAACTCAACACTTATTAGTTGGCCAGCAAGACTAAACATGCTATTGCTACTGAGAGCTGAGAGAAATAGCAAACAAGCTCATCAGAGTTCAAGAAAAAATAATTGAGACCTTGTTTAATTCTTCAGCCTGAAAGTGGGAAAACGTGGCTAATAAAAGAAGGCACATTGTTTGTAAAGTGATCACGACGGCCTGGGCATGACACCAGACTTATACCCGATCAGAATCTAAATTTTAGCCTGCTCGACCGACCTCTATGAAGAGAAAGTTGTTGTATAGTTCATCTGTCGTGAGAAGTGTATCCTCCCGATTCTTGTTTCCGGGATGCAAAAAAGCATTCTCAGGCTGCAATCAAGTTGAGAACCCACGATTGTTTTCTTTTTTGAAAAAAGCCGAAACAGCAACTAACCTCATGAAATTCAAGACGTACCGCCGCTGATCAACCGAACTGTCAGCAACGAAATTTTATGCGCTTACGACATGGAAGAACATACACCAAGGCCCATATGAATCACCCTGACCACTTATGCCAGATCCTCCATGTGCAACTTTCCTGGCACCTTGGTCAGGAGTCGAGAGATGATTAGAACCAAACGTAACGCCAGATTCTATAATTTCATCAAACCGCATAAAACAGCGTCAAAAAACAAAACAACCATGATAGACATACGATTTGTGAAGAACCGAAGCACTATCCCAGCCTTTCTGGAATCAAGCCTAAGAGCGGGATATACAGAAAGACCTCTATGTGAGAAAATATTATCAACTATGTTATAGCGTTGTAGCTGATTCACAGGGATACGCCGCGGTAACGGGCTAATCAGGGGCTCGCAGAACAGAAAGTAGTCGTCTGATCAGATATCAGCTATCACCAGATAAGAATTGTCAATAATTTACTATATGCGAACAAGGGGAGGTTTCCGATTACTTGGGGCTGTCGAAAATCATGGGAGGGTAAGGTCGAGACGGGTATAAATTCCATCGCTGCGATATCAAATCCCGGCGGCCGTGCGACGTATTCTGCCTGCAAAGATACCAATCAAATTTCAAGTCGGAGGGACATACAGAGAGTTATGGACTGACCCCAATCGCTATTCTATGACCTGTCACCGAAGCAACTTCTGGCTGTTGGCTATGAGCCAAACTTGCATCCATATTGAAGCTCAAGTTCTGCGATAAATTAACAGGTGTAACGACCTTCTCTATACCTATCAATTTTGATCTGTAAACAATCACAATATATCCTGCATGCCCAGTAAAGGATGGTACGAGAGAAATCAAGACCTCCGTCAACAAATCTCCAGGATAGCCTTGGTTCCCATGAGGGGAGATCGAACAGAATAAAGCATACGATCCTGGAGGAAGAGACTGAATACTCTCTATTTCGCTTAAGGAAAACAGTTCAGGCTCTTCGTCTTCTAGTAAGGTCCTCCATATAACCGTATCAAAGCCAAGTGGACCCCCATGAAAAGACACTCGCGAGTTCTCTAATTACCCAAGATTTAAAGTCATTGGAAAATCAGAGGTCCAGTAGGACTTGCCATTGGCTTTAGGCGCAAATACGCTCTTTATGCTATGCCGCTCCAACACTTGTGTGGCAGGGGAGATGCGACCGGCGTATCGTCCTATGATTGTATTGGTATATTTTTGGGTGATATGATCTTCAGGTTTTTCAGGGCCGATAACGATATCATTGTCCTATGCAGACCCATATAAATAAGTACCAATTTTAGCAAGCTAGACACATACGCGTCCAGCGACATGGATGATCATTCTGTGAATTGCAAGGCCCCGAGGGAGGACCTAACATAGGTTTTAACAAGTTCGTGGCTAATAATAGAGATCTACCTCAACAGTTAGGGGAGGCTGATCTCCTGGCAACTTCAGACGAATGGGTGCATTTTCTGACATTATCAGTCGCAGATGGATTGTAGGTAAGAGGAGGAATGCTGGACGATGGTACAATGAATTCGATAACCAGTCAGATGATTTAGATATGACTAGTGTGTGAGGTAATGACCTGATTTGGTAGCTTGAGCAATTCGAAGGGGTCAACAACAGTGTGTATACATTCATTCTTGATCAACTGCAGTCCTGAGAACTGGAATATTGCCATCAATTAGATTTTACGAAACAGCACATGAGCTTGGCATCTCATGGCTAGATCAATCAAGCTCTTCTGCTGTGTTTTCCGGGCTATTTTGCCGCTTGTTGAAAACATGATCCTGTCTCAATGAGTGAAATTATTAGATCTTATATGTGCTGCACTGATAGATTAACAGTCGTTTAATAGTTATCTGCCCTTGAATCAGATACTTGTCCCGATTCAACCAACTCCGGTAATCAACAGGATTTGATTGAGCATTTCTTTAATCAACATTACGCGGTGTACGAACAGTCCACGGTATTTGACTGAGCATTGTTTATGATCAGATTTCATTAGTCCGCCCATCTCCTGATTAATCCTGATGCATTGTTGAACAATGTTTCATAACCCCTAAGTACCAGTCCATATAGATTTTCGAAAACATCAAAATTTCCCCGCACAACAACACGGTTCGTTGATTGAGCTGATCGTGGGAAGAGAAATTAAGACTCCGATCATACGCGCTCTCACTGAGCCTCATCGATGCTTGTTAACTCGACAAATTCAATTGCGATTACAACTCCAATGATACCCTCTGGATTAAATGGTGTCAAGCGCAAACCTGCGGATGCTGAAACGAACCCGTTGCTTGCTGCTGCCAAACGGCTGAAGAAAGATGTAATGTCTACTCTTGTTCTTTACATCTGGTGCTTTTATTTATCCATTTCAGAGATCGGCAAATAAACGGAAACGTGAGTCCTCGACCAGTACATCCCGGACTGATACTGACATGAGACAAGTGTTCAATGCAGAGGAACCATCTTCTGGACTTTTCATACTCCGTGCTCCTCCACACTCTTTCTCTACGGTTCCCTCAACGTCCTCCTCTACCCAATCGTCTATTCAATCCATATCCCGAACATCTCCATCTCCCTTTTCCACATCTCAGCAACACACCCAAAATAAGAGGCTTCGTACTTCAGCCCAGCCACCCTCGTCACGCTATCCCCATCCTGCGCCTTCGCCAATACCAGAAGAAGCAGAAGTGGAGGAAGCAGTGCGCGCCATGAACGATGAGGCCAATTCATTGCGGAGTATACGACGACAATCCTATGTCCCAACTATGATGGATCAGAATATCGATCCTGCCTTCCAATTTTCCCACCTTGAGCCGGAAACGGGGAAGAAGTCATCGTCGGGGAAGGGAAAAGCAAGAGATATTCTTGTTGACATGTCAGCCCCTCTAGAACAAGACGAGACGCCGCAGATTCAACGGAACAAACGTCTTCGAGAAGGAGCTATGGCTGCTATTGCTAGTGAGCGGGAAGGTGAGCAGGAGAATGATAATGGACGTGGGAGAGGGAACGACAGGGGAACCAATCACCGAAGGAGAAGCTCAGTCTCGAGAGGGAAGCGGATCAGCAGTGGGTTCGATCTGACTGGAATCATCGGTGGGCAAATGAATCCTTTGAAATATGACAACTAACAACTTTTTATCTTTAGCATCTCCACACAACTCAGTTTCAGAAGCGAGTTTCTACAAGCACATTGATTTGGATCTCCCTGACTCTGAGCGCCTTCGGCAACTTTTGATATGGAGTACTATTCGTGCATCGGGGACGACTACGTTTTCTAGTTCGTCAACGCCTTCTAAACCATCATCACTTCCGTCACTTGCAGCGCTACAGAAGAACGCTCAGAATCTACCATCTCTGTCGGAACGGGCGGAGGAGGTGATACGAAGGGAACAAGATGATCTTGTGCGGAAGTTGGCCAAGCGGATGATTGATTTGAGCTTATACTGCGGACCGAGCCAGCCGACAACTGGGCCAAGCAGTAATGAGAAATTGAAGGAGAACGAGCAAAACCTGAAAAACAAGGACTTCGAGGTCAAGTATAGTCAAGAAATACGCCAGTGCGTTTTTTATAATCTCCTTCTTACTGACTACATCATTGAACACGAATAGGTTCGAAAACGAAGAAGACGAATGGAAAAAGACTTCATACCGATACGAAGAATACTTTAAACGATTCTCTCAAACCATAGAAAAGCGAGTTGCAGACACCCGAGCTCAACTATCAGCCGTGGAAGCTAGATCATCTAAAGCAAAAGGCAAACAGCGATTGATTGTTTTTGAACGAGACGAAGATCTAGACTCGCTGTTACCCGACCCATCGGACTTACCACTGGACTTACGACCGTCGATTGACCTCATACGAACTACATTGGTTACACCTATACCTTCATCTGACCTTCAGTCGCATGCTTCACGACCCATAGCAGTACTAACAACGCATCGAAATGCCACTGTGACTCGTCCTGAACTCGATTCCACGATATTTCAGCTCCTTCCCGACGTCTCATTCAAAGTCGACCAACTCCAGTGTTTCGTCAACGCTGCTCGTATGACGACACGTGTAGCAGAGATGATGTTGGATGAAAGGAACAAGATTCTTCTTGACAATCTTGAACGACGTCGAGTGGGATCATCCTATACAGAGGGGGGCGGAGACGTGGATGTAGCGAGGAATTATGTAAAGGCAGAAACTTCTGCTTTACATGTTCGAGATGCAGCCCCGTTTTCACGCGAACCGGGATTTTTATGGGCAGGAGGATTGATGGAGCTCATGCGTGCATTATCATGTATTGATACTGCTCGACATCCCTCTCAAATTGGCGATCAAGCTCGAAGGGCCGCTCGGGAGGTTGCTCGAATCGGTGATTCTTACGCCTATACGTCATCGAATCATCATACTACTTCTGTCGGTTCCAGTGTTGGTGGAGAGAGCAGTACAAGTAGAAGACTGACGGCAGTTTACCCCGCTGGGATTCTCAGTAATACTCATGGGAATAGTGTAGTTATGACTCCACGAAAGGCACCAGGGACACCAAGGAGACACGGTACGCCTGCCAGAGAGAAGACGCCTGCCTAGTAGTTATATTGACTAAAGCTTTCTGACGAAGTCGGTCGCAGGGTTGTGTATCATTATTTCACTCTGGATTTCTTTCCCCTGTATTTGCTATCCTTTCTGATGAATCGCTAATGAGTTGCTGTGGAAGATGGCAATCCATATACATAGATGTTTCTATGTTGAATAGCAGTTTGATGGAGCGCCGAGGGGTGTTTACTCAAAAGATTAAAGGACAAGCCAAAGACAAGCTCAAACAAAGGACTTATAATTATTGCACTATGACTGCAACGTTGTTTATGTTAACGAGGAGCGTGTACCATGAAAAAAATCATTTTACAGATTCAATCAAATCTGAAAGATACTATGCAGCAAGCAAATACGGTCTATGATAAAGCATAGAAGTGTGAATGATACAAATAATCCCTATAAATCAGAAAATTAGGCAAATTCCATCAAAAATATCGATGAAGAAAATCCTATCACCATCTCTGCGAAACAAGTGCGACAGTGACTGACAAAAGAGAGAAGAGTCAAAAACCTTATTTTACAAACAGCACGACCACGACAGAAATTACTAACACATAGAAATATAGAAGATGGGAATAACATTTTATACATATATAACTTCCATGTCTATTTTGTGATGACATACTGGATTGCAATGAGGCGGGAAAGGAGTACACGACAATTTGAAGCAGCGAGGATGTAAGCGAGAATGACGGTGCATCGGTTAGGTATACCACCAGTAGTTGTGGAGCACTAGCAGAAGGCTGCCCAAGCGGATGAATGAAAACAAAGCAATCGTTGAACAACAAATAGCACGTTCAATCACTGCCGGAGGGAGATATTTTTGGATTTCATTGTAATTTGTTGTACATGTTCACCATCGTCCTCGTCGTCAGTCTCATTTGCATGGTCCTCATCGCAATGTTCCTCATACTGTTCCTGGGAATCGTTTCCAAACCTCTTCGATTCCCTACTTTCGCAAGTGCTCTCGCCATCTTCATCGCTCAACCCCTCGTCGGTATCAGAATCTGAGTCTCCCCCACTTAAAAACTTGTCCAAGGGACCCTCTCGGCGTCTTACGACCTTCACCTCTTTCTGATACCTGGCCGCAGAAGGATCATTATGATCTAAGACGTTGTCCTGACTGGAAGTTACACTCTTTGTCATGGTCGAGCTCCCACTCAACGTGCCCCTCCCATGCCTCCAGAACTGCGTCGCAGGTCCCATTGATGCTCCATAGTAACCTCCTGGTGTCCTATAATTAACATCCATCCATTCCATTGTCAACTCTCCTCTCGACTCTGTCTGGCTGTGTTTCTGGTCCCTCGACTTTCCTTTATCACTAGTCTGCACATCACCACCGACACCTGAGTCTCCGAATGCAACATCGTCCAGCGAATCTACCCACGGTAAAGTTGAAGAAGATGCATCACGGTGATGGTGTCTCCTCTTCTGATCTCGCCATTTCGTAATCCCTTCGTCAAGTGGTTCCCACTGTCTCATTACACCACTGCTACAACTCCCCTCACTTGCACTTACACTACTCTTGGCACATACAGTGCGTCCTCCACCGGCAGTACCTTCACCAGCACTCCCCCTTCTATCATTGCTCGTAGCATGACTAGGCCCGATACTGTCACCAGCGCTCGCAGAGATGGTCGGACCAACGGGGTTACCCAGCCTCTCAATGCCACCAGCACCCACGAGCCTTACCATGTCATTAACCTCTGCATTGACACTCGTCACACTAGCAATATCTGCTGATGAGATAGCCATTGCCACCTCGTCTCCCTGGCCCCAACTTGATGCACGCTTGAAATTAGTCAAAGCTGCAACAGGCGCATCTGATATCAATCCACCTTCAGGACCATAGATACCAAGCATGTCTTCAGCAGGCCGAAATCCGCCTTCGAGGGTACTGACTGTCCGAGGTAAGACCCTAGGTACGGGAGCAACGACGTTAATGTTAGGATCTGGTTTTCGAGAACGTGGAGACCGAAGAGAACGGAAGGTAGAGGTCCCGTCTGCATAAATGTTGGCGAGGAGTGGAGTGAGTGACGTAGTGGGTGTGGGATACTTTGTAGGACGCCATGTGGTGATAGACATAATATCTTCTAATCTCGGCACAGGATCAACAGGAGTACTACCAGACGGCGAGTCTGATGATTGCTCAAGTTGCTGCTGTTCATGACCAAGTATTCCCATCTGGGAACGTTGCCTGCGGATGGCATCGAGTGCTGGACTGCTCGATGTAGCTGAGAGACCAGCAAGTGAAGATGGCTGAGAGCTATTGCGGACGACGGCCTTACCCTTTCCCTTGTCGACTGTCTCGCCCAAAGCACGAGGCTGAACATAGACGTGCACATCCTGCACTCCCGAGATGGCTGGACTTTTGTTACTTCCGACATTTGGGAGCAACCTTCCCAACTGCAGATCAGATTTGCTATTGATCCCCATCGGAGGGTAGTCAGCCGTGGGAGTCATCCGACTCCGAACCTTGAGAGGCTTGAACAAAGCCGACATACCCCTCCTGAGCCCCCACCTAAAGTGGACGCTACTCACAGCCAAAAACATGTCAGACTTGGTGACCTCGACTTTTTCTTTCCGGTCTGGCGAAGTCAGCTTTGCCCATTCATGAGGATTCAAAAGATCAGCCGTAATCCAACGATAGCTCTGTATAATCCATCGCATCGAAGCACGAAGGGTGGAAAGAGCAATCAGTTATCGATACAAACTTTCCTTAAAAGGAAAATGGTAATTAGAAGTCAAAGAGTCGAATAATCTGGGGAGGGAACCAATTTATGCAAGTGTACTAACCTTGACCTCGTCGAGGGTGATGCGCTTCGTCTGGTCCTTTTGGAGAAGGCGTTCTAACAGGCCAATAACCTTAGCACCTTCAAGTTGCTTGTGTTTGCCGCCCTTCTTGGGGTGTCGACCACCAGTGGCTACTTGATCCCGACACATGAATGGCGCAACCTCCCAATCTTTGTTACATATAGCCCTATAGAGTGCAAATTCCGTAGTACCACCTTCTGTAACACTTAAAAACGGGGTTTTCCCAAAAAGAAGACAATATAGTGTGACTCCAAGTGCCCAAACGTCGATCGCTTTCGTAATAGTGGGCTTGGAAACGTTTTTGTTCGAAAATTTGGGAACCAAAGAGGAAACCACGAAGTGTTTATTTTTCTCCTCGAAGTGTTCGAAGATGAGCTCAGGAGCGAGAAATGCTGGGGTCCCAGCGCGTTTCGTGAGATCAGACTCGTCCATCAGAATATCATCCAAATCGTCATGATCGATGCCTTCTTGACCTGCCTCAGCCAATCGTTGATGATAGGAAAAATGAGACACGCCGAAGTCAGCGATTTTAACATGATGACGGTCCTCTGTCCAGAGAAGATTGGCGGGCTTAATGTCGCGATGAATAATACCTTGATAGTGCACTTGTGCCAGCATCAGACATGGAGACTGAGTGGGTCAAGAATGACTCACAATATTCGAGGCCAAGGATGGCATCTCGCATAATGCGACGAGTCTGAGCGAGAGTAAGCGTGGGCTCGTCATGATCGGTACGCCACTTGATCTCGCCACCACCCAGATATTCCATGACTAGAAGGAATAGTGTGATTGGTTAGATATAAAATCATATTTCTGATATCAAGATGGAAGCAGAAGCAAGGGAGCATATTCTCCGAGGTTTAAGCCAAGTATCACATACATGGCTAATAATACAGACAGAGTAGAGAATGTCATTGACAATATCAAACGCACCAAGGTATACCTTTTCTTTCATACGATCATCGATAACTTCAAAGAGACGGACAACATTAGGATGGCTAAGCTTCTTCATAATAGCAATCTCCTTTTTGATTTTGAGCTCAGTAGTGTTGAGTTTGTCGACAACTGCAGGTTTTGAGGGACGAGGAGTAGTAAGGGCAATGCGGTTCGCTTTTAGGCGTGAATATTTGTCAATGACAGTGTCCCTTCGCACAGACTTCATGGCCTGCATGGAGGTGTGTCAGTGTCGGACATACATCAAAAAGAGAACAGACTTGATCTTTGACGCACAACTGGAAACCATCTTCGAACGTCGTTCACGGGAAATCTAGCATCTATCCTGAAGCAGAGAAAGACCTCGCCGTGGTGACCGTTCCCTATGCGAGCATAGCGAGTATAGTTATTGAGCATCGGGCGTGGCTGGTTGAGATTACGGGCAACTGTGTCTACAGGATTGCGGTCATAGTTCTGAACATGAGACAGAGGATCGGACATTATGAGAAGGACATGGGTGTTGGAGCTGAGCAAATAAATCTCTTTTGAAGATCCTGAATGATTTCCTTTCTAGGGAAGGACCCTGAATTTATTTATTCTATTCTAGGCCATCTCCCTCGTTGCACTTGCACTTGTTCTCCTCCTCAACATGTTTCATGACCTGAAAACATGTCAGTTCTCTATTACAGCCATGAGGATCGCTGCGACTATCTGCCAGAACCTCTGCCGGATTGACGGATAGTCCTGATCGACGACGCAAAAGAGGCCAGGTCTAATTCACTTACCTCTTCAGCATGTCTTCCGCAGCCCTGCAGAAATACAACGAATCGAGAGACTATCAACCAAGAATATAAAAACATTTTTGTATTATACTCACTTTCCAGGTTATCTTATTGCACTTGTCGCATTGAACCCTCAAGCACAGATTTACTGGGATGGAGGTTATAGTGGTCATCATCGTTGCTGTCGCTAGCGTAATATCACAATTGTAGACCTTGCAACGCTGTAATCAATAACTAGAACAAGAGCGAATATGATAAGGTGTTGTTGATACCTCGCGATCGCAGGCACGACGTGATAGTAGAATGAGAACAATTCGGCCCAGTCCTCTTTTATCTCCGCTGATTCCGTATGGACCAATGACGTTTACCGTCATATGGCCAATCAATGCCGAACGGGCCTCGTTTCTAGTAGGATCATTTGATTGTTATCTCATAAGCACAAACGTCTTGGCACCCATCTGTGCGCCCATCATCTTCGTGACAGCCCTTGACTGCTCTCGGTCTTCACATCACCCTCTTGGCCGCTAGGAGTCCACCACCAGACTTGTGAACTGAGAACACCGTAAATTAATCAAGATTACAAACGAAATCTGTTCTTATACATCTCCGCGTACAATGACCCGTCAAGGGCATAGAGTTTCTCTTTCAGGTATTGACAATCCAAACAGGTGCTTTGTGCTTAGTGACATGAGAAGAACGACTCTCAGATGTATCCCGAAAATAGATCAGCTTGCTTCTTCATACTTCGATTAACCGCTTCCTTCGTTCCTGAGGAGTCGTCGGTCCTCTTCAAATAATACTATACCTACTGGATCACATGCTGCGCACACTTGACGGTCCTGAATAGAAAGTAGACTTATTAGGCATTTCATCGACGATATACTCCTGAGAAGCGGACACAAGAACTTGGACACAGAAATCCAAAAGCATACACCATGTACACAATCTCAACCAGATTTCGAGTCAATGTGTTCTTCACTTTTCTCTCCAGATAGAATATCTCCCGTACCGATAGCACTAGAAATCTACAAGCAGCCTGGCGTGTTTCGCAGTCTCAACATTACGGACTGGGAACTCATCAGCATAACTCCCAATCGTAAGCGCTCCGTTCTGGAGCAGATCACCCTGTTTCCTGACAAACAGATATAAATGACTTTGCATGAGTGACCACATCAAAAACTTCCAGCATCTAGACCCCGAACTCTAGAGAGCACAAAGATTTGAATTTGAATACTGTAGTCTCAGATGATACAACAGAGAAAATATGACAGATGATCCTACCGACAAAACCTTAATGGGGCATATTGCAGATCTAGTATTGATGGCTCTATTAAGGATCAACATGAGGATGAGGTGAGATGAATTCGTAATACTCAGGGTCCATCAGTAACTAATCAGCATCCCATTTGACCAGATCTCAAAATCACATCTGACCCTGCTTTACAATCAACCCAAGCTACAGAGGTGACAAAGTACCAAGAAAGGATCATCGAAGCGTGGCAAATGGCATTATTGAATAATGACTCAACCCGCAAAGCTTTTGAGAAATCAAAACATCAAAACACTATTCACCAGCACAGTGTATTTATGGCACAACTCAATTCTTGCTCCAGTCCAAATCCCCAAGCAGGTTTTGACAACTCTACAAAAGTCTTATCATTCACTCAATCCTCAATCCTACCAAGCCAGCTGTCATCTCAAAGACCAATAGGAATGAAGATGCACCAGGACATTTATTACAAGCTCTGGCACATCATCTTCAGTACCCCTAATCACCATCACAGCGCATATTTACAACCCACATAACCAATCCAACCCTTAAACAATCAATCCAACAATCCATACATATTCATAACAAAAACCATATATCCATCATCTCACAACACCAATTCACACACCTCTAACCTCGTCAATGGCCATCCTCAATCTCTTCAATCCCTCATACACATCCTCCTCACAACTCAAACTAAAAGCAGCACGAACATACGCCGTCTTGCTCCCATTCGGTAAAAACACCTTACCAGGAAGCGCAAGGACGCCCTTTTCAAATGCAGTGGTTCGAATGGCAGACTCTGAGTCACTACTAGCGCTGAGGTCATCACCACTGGACAGATCGAGCTTAAACCTATATATATGTTTGTCATTAGATCATCTCAGGCACTGTGACAGGGGGGGAGGGGAGGAATGGTACAATCAAAGGCCTCAGACCAAAGTGGTCACAGGAGACAAGTTAGACCAAAAGCCAATAACGCACCAAAAAAACAGCCCAGCCTCAGGTCTAACCCACTCAGCACGCCCATCCAAATATCGCACCATCGCAGCCTGGAAAACGTCCCTCTTCTCTCTATAAAACTCCGACACGCGCTCAGCATGCACTCTAAACCCCTCATATCCCCACGACTCAAGGAGCTTGTGCGCGATGACCTGCGTTAGAGACGAGACTTGCAAATTCGACATCTGAGTCTGTGATTTTTTTTCGAAAATAGGTACGGTGTCAGAGAGTTGTGAACAAAAAGTATGGGATGACAACGGAACGCGCCCCGAAGGGCGCAAGAACATAAACTGATAATTATTTCATTTCCTCAAGGGTATAGATCAGAAGAGAAGTGAAAAGCGTCGATCTCCTACAGCAGGACAGGGCCTGCCCTTCACCCCTTTCCATCAAGAAAAAATGAAACAAGAACGAAGAACAACAACAACAACAAGACGACCATCGAAAGAAAGACTCACATGTTTCTCAATGACATCATAAATCGCATCCGGAGCACTCAAAAACCCAATCCTCATCCCCGCCGAAAGTATTTTGGAAAAACTATCAAACCGCACCACTCTTCCCATTTCCGGCAACACCGTCGTCTCAAGTGAGAAATAAGAAGCAGTACGAGGTGCGGTACCATAGTAGAGGTAAAAATACGGGTCATCTTTCGTCTCGTCATTCTCACCAATTATTTCGGATTAGAGAAGAAAAATACCTTCGAGAATGATCAAGTCAAACTCGCGTGCAAGTTTCAGCACTTGTACGCGTCTGTCAAGAGTAGCTGTCATTCCCGTCGGATTGCATCCGTACTATACAGTTGATTGGTGATCTTCATGTACGACTCGGGCCAAAGGCATGAAGCTTACAGGTACAGTATACAAGACCTTAGGTCTCGGCTTGTCTGGAGGCCAATTCTCCAATATGGAGCGGAGGGAAGCGGCCGATATTCCTTGAGCATCGGTTTCCACCTCTAGAGGATGTGTGTGTGTGAGAGAGAGACAGAGGGCAACAAAGGACTCACTCACCTACAAGGTCGCAGTGCAGAGCTTCGAAAATAGGAATGACACCGCTAAGAGATCACAAGCGTGCGTATTAGGATGATGTAGAGTACTTTTCAGCAGATACATACGCATAAACCGGAGATTCGATAAGCACAGGGTCACCATCGTTGACGAGAGCCTGCACAGACTATAAAGAAAGACACACAACGACCTCAGCGATATCGATCCATCCCTTTTGAAAAACAAATCCACCTTGTAGATCAAATCTTGCGATCCACTTCCCACACATATACTCCATCCCTCTGCCTGCTTCCTCCCATGACTGAATTCTTGCAAGCCATACAGCCAATCTCGGAGTGCTTTGATGCCCGCTGTCTCACTGTATTGTAACCCGAGCGACAACTCATCCGAGGTGAGGGTGTAGGTAGTCTCGTCTGCAGTAGGTGAATGTGGAGAACGAGCGGAGAATGAGAGGCTTGTAAGAGGGAACATGGTTGGGTTAGGCTTTCCGGCGAGGAAGGAAATGAGACCTGGAGTTTTCTCGAGTGGAAAGAGTCCCCGAACTAAGCAACGTCAAAAAATGACGAATAAGTCATAGGCCAATAGTGAATGTAATTTCACGTTGGAGAGAGGACGCCGGTCAAGAGAGAAGATGTATCATCAGCGCGCGGCATCATGATCCCGAGATGATAACGAAAAAAAAAACCTACTCGGGCTAATCTTCCGCTCTTTAGCACTTTGCGATAAGAACGATGTGTAATAGTCGTCGCTTAACCTCTCAAGTCCTACAAGTTCCAAGGTTTTCATCCAACACACAAAAAATGCAAAAAAAAAAATATGAACCTGATTCTGTTTTCTTTTTTGGCGTTTATGAACATCCAGGGCTTACAGCTTGGAATCTCGAAAACTCACTTGAACTACGTCAACCATTTTTTCTGGAACAAGGACATGGGTTGTCGTAGACATGTTGCGATGAAAAGGATCACAGGTGGGTAGACAGTCACATGGGATTAGATTAGATTAGATTCTAGCTTTTCACCATCATGCTCCTCGCAGACCAGCCAATTCCAGTCTACACCGACCTTTCCACTCTCTACGGTTCTCTCGGCTCCTCGTTGAATCACGCTGACCGATGGGATACGCTCGTCCGTGAATTCACGCATCGATTCGGACGACCACCTGCTTACATTGCTCGTGCACCTGGCCGCGTCAAGTCCGTCGTTTTTTTTTCTTTCTTTCTTTTTTTTCGGAATCGTGCCTCATCTCATCTCATAACATACTTTTAAATCAGTCTTATTGGTATATGCACTCTCAACTATCTGGGTTCTTCCAATTGGTAACATTCCACATATTAATCAGGTGAACATATCGATTATGCCCTCTTTGGCGTTTTGCCAGCCGCAATCGAGCGTGATATTCTGATCGCTTGCGCACCTCGCGATATCCCTGCTTCAAGCCCAAAAACACAACACCAACCGGGAAGCGTCGCCGTAGAGAATTTAGATCCCAAATACGGACGGCGCGTCTTCGCTCCTGTGTTTACCCCATCATCGCAAGCCTCAGGAGGGGCCTGGGATCTGGATATCAACACGGAGGAGTTGAGGTGGGAGAGTTATGTCAAGGCTGGGTATTATGTGAACATCCAATCTTCTCTGGATTGTTGCCTGGGCTCATTTACGATCTAGGGAGTGTTGTCGCACTATTTCCCGACCAAAGACACAGAACCTGTTCCAGTCGACCTGCTCGTCACAGGATCAGTTCCACCTGGGTCTGGTGTGTCGTCGAGTGCTGCTATGGTCGTAGCGAGCACACTCGCATTCTTGGCTGTGAACAACAAGGTATGTCAACCCGTTGATCCCACTTGCAGTGCAAACTCATTCCCCTGTCAGCTCGAAACTACGCCAGATCACACACCTCTCAGCAAAGGCGACCTTATCCTCATGGCAATGGAAAACGAAAAGCGCGTAGGCGTCAACAGTGGCGGGTACGTTTACTGCTCCTAATTCTATGTATCTACTCAGTTCACAAGACAGAATGGATCAAGCAGCGTCGATTCTCTCGATTCCTTTTTCTTCTCTCTACATCACCTTTTATCCGACGCTTCGTGGTTCACCAGTGCCGCTTCCGCGCTCCCATGCATTCGTCATTGCCAACTCTCTCGTCGTATCCGATAAAGCCGTCACAGCCAAGCACAGGTACAACCTCCGTGTTGTCGAAACCCTCGTCGGTGCCCGTATATTGGCCAAAAATCTCGGGGTCCACCTCCATGACTCTCCAGCACAAAACAACTATGAAAAGGTCACTTACAGAGAGGTTTTGGGACGACTTGTGGGTGAGATGCAAGGATGTGGATCCGGTGGTGACATGGGCGCGGAGGCCTTGCTTGTGGCGTTGAAGAGCGTATTGCAAAAATTGACGTGTTTGTTACCAAAGGATGTGAGCAAGCACGGTTTGACGGGGAGTGAAAATTTGGGTGTGACCATGGAAGAGATGGTGGAGATGTCTGGGTTGAGTAAGAAAGCATTTGAGGAGCATTTCTTGAGCTGGGTCCAAGGTGCTCGTTCGCCTCTTGCTCCGGACTCTCGGCATGACTGACGCTGTCTAGTTGAAGCGGAGTATTTCCAGCTGTACAAACGCGCGAAACATGTCTTTTCTGAATCGCTCCGGGTTTTACAATTCCGCACCCTTTGTCTGAATTCTGCAGAAACTTCGTCCGCAGTCGAGCTGGAAAAGTTGGGAGCGCTGATGAATGAATCGCAGCGGTCGTGCAAGGAACTGTTCGAATGCTCATGTCCGGAATTGGACACGTTGACGGCGTTGTGTAGAGATGCGGGCGCGTTTGGAAGTCGGTTGACGGGTGTGTCTGTCGTTTACTCTCCACTGTCCAGCGGCGATATTTTTTTTGTTTCAGGTGCCGGGTGGGGCGGTTGCGCTGTTTCTCTGGTCGCTGAAAAGGATGTCGATAGTTTTATTCAGAAAATCAAGGCAACGTATGTCCCGTACAAAGACATGGACAGTGACCGGTTGGACGAGGCGATTTTCGCCACGAGACCCAGCACTGGTGCCTGCGGTGAGTGACTGGCTCCTGGGAGGGACGCTGTGGCTGATGTTTTGCGTTCAGTGTACAAGATAGTATAATTAGATACAAAGTGTATGCCACGTGATCTGGTAGTTATTTGATGTTGCGCAAAAAAAAAGTTGGACGGCGATGAGTCGAGTGCTGCGCAGTTTTGTGCGCATTCCAGCCAGGCATTTCTCGACAACACAAGTCCATTTTCTGCGGTACAGACCCCCTCTGCTTGCGCCGCGATGGGTGAACACGAAGAACGACAAGCACGACGAGTCCGACGACCACGAGTCCGACGACCACGACGACTCTGACGAGCAGCCAGACGACGGCGGCGACGGTGGCGAGCAAGGCAAGCCCCCGACTCCTCCAAACTCTGGGTCCATAGCCAGGCAGTCTGTGCCCGAGCTCTACCCACAGCTCCTGGCGCTGCCAATAGCCCGCCGCCCCCTGTTTCCGGGCTTCTACAAGGCTGTCGTCGTGCGCAATCCAGCCGTCGTCGCTGCCATCAGGGACATGATGAAGCACGGCCAGCCCTATCTCGGCGCCTTTCTGCTCAGAGACGAGCACACCGACAGCGATGTCATCACAGATCTCAGTGCTGTCCACCCTGTCGGTGTCTTTGCCCAGATCACCAGTGTGTTCGCAGCGGCAGGCAGGGAGGGCGACGACAGGGACGACGGCCTCACCGCTGTGCTTTATCCCCACCGCCGTGTCAGGATCACTGAACTCGTAAAGGCTGCACGCCTGCGCCCTCCCACCCCAGATCCAGACACAAGACCCCTCCAGACATCCTTCCTCCACAACCATGCCATCTCCATCGCCAACGTCGAGAACCTCCACACCCAGCCCTTCAACAAGGACGACCAGTACATACGTGCCTTCATGTCCGAGATCGTCTCCGTCTTCAAGGACATTGCCCAGCTCAATCCACTCTTCCGCGACCAAATCACCAACTTTTCCATCAATCAAATTGCCTCCAATGTCTTTGACGAACCCGACAAACTTGCAGATTTTGCCGCTGCAGTCTCCACAGGCGAGGTCCAAGAACTCCAGGATGTCCTTGAAAGTCTCGTCGTCGATGACCGTCTCCGCAAAGCGCTTTTGGTCCTCAAGAAAGAACTCATCAATGCACAGCTTCAAAGCAAACTCGCTCGTGACGTGGACAGTAAAATTGCAAAGCGCCAACGCGAATACTATCTGATGGAACAATTGAAGGGGATCAAGAAGGAGCTCGGCATGGAGAGCGACGGGAAGGACAAGCTGATTGAAAAGTTTAGGGAGCGTGCCCAGGGGCTCAAGATGCCCGATGCGGTCAGAAAGGTGTTTGACGAGGAGCTCGCAAAGCTGCAGGGCTTGGAACCAGCTGCTAGTGAGGCAAATGTGACAAGAAACTATCTCGACTGGTTGACTCAGGTAACTTGTTCCTTCACACTGCGATCACTCAAGTGGCTATATCATTTTCCCCTAGATTCCCTGGGGCCAGCACACACCTGAGAACTACTCCCTCACGCACGCTAGACAGGTTCTCAACGAAGACCACTACGGACTCAACGATGTCAAATCACGCATTCTCGAGTTCCTCGCTGTAGGCAAGCTACGTGGTACTGTACAAGGCAAGATCATCTGTCTGGTTGGACCTCCAGGTGTTGGCAAGACGAGCATCGGGAAAAGTATCTCTAGGGCACTTGGAAGACAGTTTTTCAGGTTCAGTGTAGGTGGTTTGACGGATGTAGCAGAGATTAAAGGCCATAGACGCACTTATGTCGGGTGAGCCTCACTTCTTTCCGTTCTATACCCGGGCTGATGTGTGTATCCAGTGCGCTTCCTGGTAAAATTATTCAAGCCCTCAAGAGAGTCGGAACGGAGAACCCTCTTGTGTTGATTGATGAAGTCGACAAGATTGGCCGAGGGATCAACGGAGACCCAGCCAGCGCTCTGTTGGAAATGCTTGATCCCGAGCAAAATAACAGTTTCCTCGATCACTAGTATGTTTCTCTTCGTTGATGTACATGCGCTTACTTTTTTTCTCCTTCCAGCATGGATGTCCCAGTCGATCTCTCTCGTGTCTTGTTTGTGTGCACGGCCAACAACCTTGATACCATCCCAGCTCCTCTTCTCGATCGAATGGAAGTTCTTGAAGTATCAGGATATGTCACTGAAGAAAAGGCTGCCATTGCCTCGCAGTATCTAGGCCCACAAGCAAAAGAAGCGTCAGGGTTGGGGAGTGCCGACGTTCAGATTGATAACGCTGCGATTGATTTGTTGATCAAGTATTATTGTCGAGAAAGTGGTGTTAGGAATTTGAAAAAGTCGATCGATAAGGTGTGGTTTTCCTGATCTTGATTTATGCAAGATTCGTGTAGTCTGATGTGACTAGATTTATCGGAAGGCGGCGTTGAAGCTTGTCGAGGACCTTGGAGAGGAGACGTTTCCTGAGCCAAAGGATGCGACGGCAGCTGGGACTGATACTTCCACTTCCACTCTGAGTGATACTGCCTCTGTTACTTCGGATGCCTCGTCGTCAACATCGACGTTGGTTGATGATGATACCGATACCTCTGCCAACTCATCTACCTCATCAACACAAACGGTTGATTCTCAAGATCAAGAACCTCGTGTCGGACAAGCGGCTGAAGAAACTGATCCAAAAAAAACTGTTACTACTCATGAGCGTCAACCGATGTCGATACCGGAAACGGTGCATATTAACATTACGCCGGAAAATCTGAAGGACTATGTTGGGCCGCCGACGTATCAAAGAGACAGGATGTATACTACCCCACCGCCGCCTGGTGTGAGTACTGGACTGGGGTACTTGGGCAATGGAAGTGGTGCAGTTATGCCTGTGGAGGCTATGGTATGTATTGCCATACTCACTCTTGTCCGTCTTGTTCGTGACATTGACTTTTCTTTCTTTCTTTCTTTCTTTTTCCTCTCCTCCCTTCCAGAGTATGCCAGGTAAAGGCGGACTCCAATTGACGGGTAAACTTGGTGAAGTGATCCGCGAATCTGCCCAAATTGGGTTGAGTTGGGTGAAAGCGCACGCGTACCAGCTTGGAATTACGGCGAGTCCTGATGAACAGTTTTTGACGGATAGAGATGTGCATGTACATATGCCTGAGGGGAGTATTGGGAAAGAGGGACCGAGTGCGGGTACGGCGCTCACGAGTGCGTTTGTGTCTCTGTTTACGAGGACGAGGATTGATCCTGATATCGGTACGTTCATTCTTCCTTGACTCTTAATAATAATAATATTTTTTTAAATTCTTCAAAGCGATGACGGGAGAAATTTCACTTGTGGGTCAAGTCCTTCCCGTTGGCGGTCTTAAAGAGAAGATTCTCGCAGCGCATCGAGCGGGTATTAAGACTATTGTAGCGCCTGCTGCTAATCGTGCAGATGTGGAAGAGAATGTGCCGGAGAGTGTTAAGACGGGGATTAGGTTTGTGTATGTGGAGGATGTGAGGGAGATGTTGAAGGTTGTTTTTGGTGGTGAGGAAGGTGAGGAGTTGAGGAAGGTTTGGGAGGAGAGGTGGAATTAGGCGCCAAGGCAGTGAATAAAGTGTCGGTTGTTTTGAGAGGAGCCTCGTTTTTTCAGTCGCTCCAAGGCAGGGACTACTCTACACAGCTTTTCTCTCTTTTGACCAAAATGTGACTAAACGAAGGTTTAGAAAGAGAGAGAAGGAGGGGAGGGGGGAGAATTTGTTCTTAAAGAAAGAGTGTATAGAGTTTTTTTTACCTCTGCGTTGCTTTGCTTTTGTAGTTGTAATCTAATCTTAGAACAGGAGTTGATTAGTTATGTATATTGACACTCCGGTGTGTAATGTCATCACCATTCACTATCATCAGTTTTGTGGTGTCCAGTTCTGTTTGGAATGATGCTTTTTTGGCCAAGTTCACTTTTTGAATTATCGTTTTTAGAGAATCAATCTTTTTTTTTGAACTACTAATTTATTACACGGTGCTCGATCGCAGTGCGAGAGATCTGTAGTAAGTAGATAATACTGATATTTATTTTTGCGACCAGGATTTGTATCTCCACCACTCAATAGCCGAATTCTAAAAAAAAAAACAAAACAAAGCAAGATTACCAACAACATAGTCACTATCAAAATCTATACATCTCATTCTTCCTCCTGACCATTTACGAAACGCCCCGGGTTGATTTTATTCGTGATACCAAGCATTCGACAGAACGCTTCAGTTTGAGGGTTCGAATACGCCGGCGGCTGAGGCTCGTTTTCTTTCACCTTTTGTTTTGGTGAAGGGGATGGGGGAGGCGGTGCCGTTGTCACAAATGTCTCTACATCACGGATCGGAAGTGCTCGTGATGGGTCATTGTCTAGCAAGTACGTTTCAACATTTTATAAGAAAAGGGGGGAGAACCCATTACATACTCTGTAAGTTTTCGACAACCCATTGCAAGGCGTCTGAGACAGCTCTCCGGGCTTCATTCTCCTCTGGGAATGGAAGTTGGGTGTATTGAGTGGAGAAATAGTCATTGAATGCTCGTGTTATAGCGAGCCATTCAGGATCAAACTCGAGTACTAGAGGCGCATTGGCGCAACTTGATGTAGAACTTGTCGGAATGTCAATTACCTAGCACGGGAAAGCTGATGAATCTAAATCAATAGAAGCGATGCGGACAATAGCGAACCTCCAAGAATTTACGTTTAGGCAGGCATTTATCGAGTGCAAGGAAACGAGTAGAAGATCTCTTTGTGGATGGAGGTTTAGAAACTCTAGTCACAGACACAGGGACAGCAGCTTCAACGGTAATCTCCTCCTCGTCTAGGATGATCTCATCCGGGTTTTGTCTGGTCGATGATGTAGTCGCAGAGTCCGGTTTTGGTATGGTGGACTCTGCAATCTCCTTGTCGTCTAAAGTGATCTCATCCGGGTTTTCTTTAGTCGATAATGCAGTCGCAGAGTCTGATTTTGGCGTGGTAGACTCTGCAGCAATGTCCAAGTCATCGGCGTCGATGACGATCTCATCAGGATTTTCCACCTTTTTGACTTTGGAACTCTCCGTCTGCTCTGATTGAGGACTATGGGTAACCGTCGCCTCATATCTCACATGAAGATGAGCTGAGAACCACCACGCAGGTTTTAATGTCTGCAGCAAGCCCATCATTGGCGGTGAGCCAAGATTACCACTCTCAACATCGGATCGAAGGAATGTCTTTTGGGATAAGAGATTCTTTAAATTTCCATGATGTTCAATAGATCGTGGCCAGTCATGGGACATGAAGATCGTCGGTTGAGAAAGCTGTTGTGAGGTTGATACTCAATCGATAGAAACATCACTGTTGTTGGCAAAAAAAACATACGAGAGACAAACGCCTGACGTTGAATTCACGAATGTGATAGATGCTTCGAAGCGAGTTGGGAGTGTATGGTAATTTCTCATAGTATCCTACAAAGTATATGTCAATCTACTCAATGGGATATGAACCAGTTAGAATAGCTTACCTTTACGGAAATCGTGCCCCTTGAATATACCGGATGCGCCTGCAATTCGCACTCCGTTGACTTGAATACAGCCAGCGTGACCAAGAAAGTAGATATTAGGTGCTAGCCAGCCGCCATGGTAGCTGTGAGAACCTGGTCAAAGGACCAAGAAGGCCAAAAGACACCACGTACAGCTCCCACAAGTAATTCGATGCTTCATGGTTGCCTCCAATGACTACTGTCAATACAGGTGCCGTTTTCTTGCCCGTATAGTATCTATACATTTGGATCACAAAATTGGATGACCATTAAAACACAAACACAAGCTACGGGCGCACCTACTTATAGAACCCACCAAGGGTTTTATACTTATTCGGTACTGCCATACATTGTAAATCAGCAAGATTTCTGATTGCCTGAAAATCGCCACAAATAAGCAATAAATCGACTTTGTACTTGTTTCGGGATTCGAGGGTTTGAATATGGTCATAAATGGCGTCAAGCTCGCCATGACAGCACCCTTCAACAGCAATTTTCATAGTTGAACGATCAGAGCGTCGGTTTCTTGAAATATTAGAGGTATGTTTTAAACGCAAGATGCCAGATGCACGAGGTAATGAAGCAGCTACGCGTTTTGGAAAGAAAGTGATCATAGACGACGGAGACATGTGTACAGTATATATAGAATCTACCATCAAAAATTTATACTCCGCTATTAGCTTGTGCATAAAATTGTGTATGACATTCACTGAGTATGTGTTCTGAGATCTCCCTCTGTTTACAGACAGTGTTTCAGTGTTTGGATTTTATTCATCCGTACAGCATATTTTTATCTTAGCGATGCCTCAGATGCAGCACTCGCTCATAATCAACAGGTTTCTGGGAAAGAGAAATGGAATGCGAAGCAACGCATACTGTCATTTGTTTGGTGGCCCTTCTACCTCCGTCAGTAATTTCCTTCATGTTTGATCACGCCAGGTCTTTCTACGTGCCTTGAAGTCGTATGTATCATGGGACTCATTGCAAAGCCAAGATTGGAGGTAGAGTCAATTCCGGGATTGTGTTGTGTGAACGAAACTATGGTCGAACCTGACCATCAATGCGGTGAGGTGCTCACTTTGTCTAGCACGTATAGTTTTCTACAAAGATTCTCCTGTGAAGGCTATTGTGATTCTATATATTAACATGACCTTTCACTATACCAGATAAGTAACAAAAACTCTACCCTATCACAGAATCACCGAAAAAGACTATTATGGATCAATCAATCGGTTAATATGATTCCGAGTCCGGTGTCAGAGCTCGAGTAACGCTTACATGCGATTTCACCCACCTATTTCAAGCTTGGGAACATTTTGGCAGAAACTCGTTGGTTTGATTCTGAAGGCAAGATAAGAGTCTTCTCCAGTGAGATATCTTTTCCAATCTGGGCTTGAACCTGAATTCGGACTGCAACAATCTTTTGAACCTGTACATAAGTGGTTGTTGCTTATGTCACCTGGGGTTTGACGCAAGACTGATGACCGACTGATGACCTCGACGATTACCCGAATTAGGTCGGACATAAACAGTATTTATTACTCATAGTACATAGCACATCGTACCTCTATACCCAGATATGCCAGCTCAAGCTTACAACAAGAACGAAGGGATCGAGCTCTTCCCTGTACCCGTGCCCGTCCAGTCAACCAATCTTCCTGTTCCGAGGCCTTTACCTGGAATCACGCCAGCAAGTACCGCCACCCTGCGTGAAGTCTTGCAAGCGAATAACAGGCAATTTCACTGCTTTTTCAACAATCGAGGATTTCACAAGTGCGTCTATATGTGTATCTATGTGATACTGACATAAAACCCTTCTTAGCCATGTTGCACACACCGCTATTGCGCTTTGGTACCTGGGTGCCGATCCTGACATCATCAAAGCGGCTTTCGCGAACCAGTCTTCTTACCAGCGCCCTACGCTCGATTCTCCAGGACCTATAAATAAGGACAACTGGACTCAACATCTCGGAGACGACAAGTAGGTCTTCTGGTGACTTTTCTCGTATATTTGTTCACCTAGCCTTGGAGATATTACAATGCTTACCTCGCCTTTTTTATCACCGAATTGGAAACCAAGAGCCATAGTGCTGTTCTCGAGGAGTATGTATTCTCAGACGCTGCAAACTTGTCAGATGGAGAACATCAAGTGAAGATGCTGACTCGCTTTGGCGATGGTCTCCTGCATCCTATGATCCATACTGGATATGGATTTGAACTCGGTCTTCCTGGAATGGTTGCTGAAGGTCAATCACAACTCGATCCTTAGTATTTGATGTGAAAACTTACTTCCGATAAACCAGGACTCGCTCAAACAGCTGTTCATGGGATCGTCGGATCTCCGCTAGTTCATGCTCATCGGTTCAAGAACAGCAACGGGGCAACGAAAGCCATTTCGACGTCAAGCGCACTCAGTATCCTGTCCCGTGTTGTTGCTGATCCCGAGATCATATTCGCCCCACCGCCAGAGCTGTTAAATATGTATAAGGGCGTCATCGAAAAACATGGCTCAAGGATTATAACACATCTTGATGCATGGATACCAAATTTGTCCACCAAGGAGGGCCTTAACAAGACTGTGGAAGAGGTTGTGTTCCTTATCTGCCTCATCTATGCTGTTCCTGGTTTGGTGAGTGAAAAGGAAGGAAGTTTCAATGCTGATTTTTTCACGTAAGTCACCAGTAACAGACTAGTAGATAATCTGACGTTCTGGTCCCCTCACTATAGGATGCATTTTGTCACTTCTTCGATGTTCTTATCCAGCATTCTCATCCATTTGGAGCCTAAATCCCAAGAGCTCTTACTGAGGACCTATGTTTCAATCTGCCTCACTTGGTACATTGCACGTGGCAAACCTCAGCTCGACATTGGAGCTTTCTTCGCTCATGATTCTTGTAAATCTCTTCTTGATGTACCAGTAACTGTTCGACCTCGTCTCCCTGGCATTCCCGTCCAGCCTACAAAGCCCTCTAATCCCTGGACTTTAATCCTTGAAGAAACTATTGTTCACCCGGATGACCACATCTCTAAGATTCAGCGGACTTTGTTACACTTCGCTCAGGTATACGGAGGTCGTGAGGCTGGGTACTTTGAGGGTACAGAGTTAAAGGAAGCAGAGAAGATTGATGGGACCTTATTCATGCGTTCGGCAAATCTGACAGCAATGAGGCTGAGTAGTGCTATGGGAAAAGAGCGTCTACCAGGGGATAGAATCTCTTGGTGGGATAGGAAGGGGTTCTTCACTCAAACCTAGCAAGTTCGAACTACAATGTACTTATATCTTGTACAATATTGCGTTACTGAATTTTACCTTGTATGAGTATGGTTGAGCTAAAGTGTCATTTGCTGAAACATGTATGCCATTGTAGACCGTGCTGCGCAAGGGCTCGAAGACACTCTGAAGTTTTTGTGAAAATTTTATTTCTTTTGATTTCCATTTACAATTTCCACTTCTGTAGGCTTCACATCTCGGTTCTGTGAATTCAGGGACTGAAGTAAACTGTCCTATATTGACTTTTGACATTTTGTGGCCGATTTAGTTGACACTTTGACAGGTATATATAGGGACTGAGTTGACACTTGGGCAGGTGGCCATCACTATGCATCAAATTTATTGTTATACTAAAGTCCAACCCCCAAAGTAAAGCACTGAGCAAACAGTCTCTGGCTTCAGTCCATTCTGAAAGTAGGTCAAGAGGTTGCATTCTTTTGAAACAGTTGTCTACGATGTAGAGGATGAACTTTATCTTTACTCTTGAGGGTAAACTCAAATAGGTTGAGGGTAGAATCAAGGTTGATAGTTACACTTGTTCTTGCTGTACCTGTGTACCCTACCCCTGATTCAATGTGAATTCAATGAGGACAAATATATAGTCTAGGGACAAGTTTGTGTTCAATATATGAGCATACACATGAAGAGAGGAGTTTAGTATAATACATACAATTCAGACACAAAAGAAGGGGTTACAGGGATCACAGAACCCCGAGCAAGAATGCAATGTAATAGTTAATGAGTGTCTAAAAACTGTATGCATGCAGGTGAAATTATTAACAGGAACATAGGAGAAATGGTAGTGCATGAAATATATAAAACAAACCAGAAGACGAAGAGAGGAAGACTGGTGGTATAAAGTCCACGAGAAATTGGAAAAAGGAGTCTTCCAAGAAGCTCCTGAGTAAAAAGAATGCGTAGACAGAGCCTCGGATACTATACCCCACCCTCACTCTAAATCTTCATGTAGGCCACCCCCGTGCCAACCTCACAGCACCTCCGCCAACTCTCTCAAGCACTCTCCATACCGCATCAGTCTGCCTATCCCCCATTCCGCCCGCCACAGCACCTTCAAAAACACGTCGACCTCGACCCATCAAAACGTTACCAAGGAACCCTGCAGGAGCAGCAGGAGGAAAAGCAATACCCTCACCCCCACCTCCACCGAGAGCATTAAAACTCGCCCAAGCGGCACGGTCATAGTTGGTTGGTCCCCCTGGAATATTAGCTGGTGAGAGTGATGAGAGGAGGTATGGTGTTAGTGCAATGAAAACAACTGCCGAGGCCGATGCGAAGAGAAGGGTCTGAGCGGCGAGATTAGTCAATGTCGTTGTCAGATTCTTTCGCCCTGGTAATGATGAGGTAGAAGTAGAGGGGGAAGAACCATCGGAAGAGCCATAAACATAGGTATTGTAGATATTGAAAAACCTCCCACTTTGTCGTTTCCCTTTATTGTCTGACGTCGTCACCGATGACGAAGCATCATTTACTGCACCACGAGGTATCTTCTCGGATTGTTCAAGGATCTTATCGATGACTAAGCACTCAACACCTAATTCCGCTTTCAACGCCTTCCACTCCTCAACCAATTCTTCAGCAATACCACCCTCAACGGGTTCAATTTGCACACCATCATTATCAGGAGTGCCTCCCTCTTGCTGCTCTTTCCCCTTCGCCCGATGCTTATGTTGATGTGCATGATCAAGAGTAGAAGAAGCAGCCAATGACCTCAACTTGGCACCAACATGCCATCTTGCAAGAGTTTCATTGATTACGCGTCGTTCTTTATCTTCTTCAGCTCTTTGCGCAGCGACTTGATTATATGTCGGTGGCTCATCCTCGCCACCCAACGATAATGATCGTACAAAGGCTTTCGGAGTTGGCGGAAGAATTGTTGAAGAGGAAGAAGCTAGGCTCTCAAGTCCTTCACCCTGGATTGGCGTTGCTGTTCCCGTTTGCGTAGGTGTAGATTCCTCTTGTTCGGTTTGAATCTCTACTTCCATGGTAATTTTCTTTGGTGATCTAGGTGGAGGATCTGTTTGGATTGTGAATGAACGAGTTGGAACTTCCGGCGGGATGATCTGAATGCCGACAGTGTTTGTGGGAGAAAACGTTTGTACTCCAGCAGAGACGCAAACAAGGGTAGGATCATATTGAATGGCAATGTCTGAATATTCTTTGAACTCTTCTAGGTCGAGACTGTGTTCTGCTTCGGTGCTAGATGTACGTTCCTGGAATGCATGTGATTTTTTGAGAGATGGACTAGGCAGTTCTTTGGCACGAGATGCGACTTTCTGTTCAAATTGTCAGCCGGCAGTATGGTAGGTCAGAAGGAAGACATACCCGTTTCGTACGGGTGATAATTGTTTGGACAAAATCTTCATCCTCCGTATCATCCTCCTCCTCAACAGCAGTAACACTGGCTCCACTCTCATCTTCACTCTTCTCGGGAGCCTCCAAGCTACTATCTTCTTCCACACTCTCCCCCGTCTCTTTATCCCCACTAGCAACCTCTGCACCCTCTGTATTCCACGGTATCTTCCCCATCAACTCCACACCGAGGGACTTACTCAGAATCCCGCCGCTGGCACCTCCACCTGGAGGGAGACCAAGAGCGGGATTTGCACGCATCTCATCTATCTCAAATCTCATCCTGTCAATTGTCTCCTTCAACAGCATATTTTCTTGTTTCTGCTCATCCAATTGGACATACACTGCCTGTGCAACATTCAACTCTTCTTCGAGTTGAGCTATGTGTTCTTCGTATCCTTGTTGCTCTCTTGCCCACTTATCACCTTCAAGCTCATGGAGAGATGCTGATTCGTGTAAAGTACGAATGAGTTCTTCTCGTACGCGTAGGTCGGAACGGTATTTCTCCGAAAAGCTGCACTGTTCTTGGTACAGACGCTGCAGGGAGGTATAGGTCGATTTGGCTGACTCGAGAGCTTTTGTGATTTTCAACACCTCGAGCTCGAGCGCGGAAATCTGGGTTATGTTTTGTCGCTAGATTTGGTAGTCCTTTTAGATGGGCTAAAGCAAAAAACAGCCAAAGATAGTTCACCTCCTTTGAGCGCAGCTCCTTTTCTTCGCGTTTCGTTGCACTCAACTCACTACGCATCTCCTCCAGCTTTCCTTGCATCTCCTCCAATTCTGACTCATGGTCTGCAAGCCTGTTCTGCAATGTCCGCTCGGCCTCCATCAATTTCCTTCCAAGATCTGTGTTCCGCCTTTGAAGTGCCTCTAGGCGTTCGAGTGGCTCCAAAGATGCAGTCGATGAGACAATATTACGCTCCAGTACGAGCGACGCATCTCCTTCGTTATCTGAACCCGAATCCGAATCCGCTGAAGCAGCGGTAGGCATAGGAAGAGACGATTTCCCATTGTTGATAGATTCATCTGGGCGTAGTTCACCGCTTGTATCCAACAATACATTCGTGACAACTGTTTCGTCGTCGTCAACACCTTCATCTGCCAGATTCAGGGGGGAACTAAGATCAGGAGAAAAGATGCTGCTAAAGCTTTGAGTATAAATTGACGCAGACTGCGAACTGGTACGAGATAAAGGTCGGGAATATGTGCTTGAAAGGTTAGGTGAACCGATGGGTGAGAATGAACCTCCTAAATCGTCGTATGTTGAAGAGGGCGAAGCTGGGTTTGAAGGGGTCTGTGCGTGCAACTGGCCACTTGTGGATCGACTGAATGATGGAGGACTCAGTGACAACTATGAAAGAAAGATTGATTAGATTCAGCCCGTCAGGCAAAATGATTGATGAAAAAAGCAATGTATGCTTACTTCAGAATCTACGCTCCCATCAAAACTGCGTCTGCGTGATGCAGGTGCCGGTCGCTTGGCACCACCCCAGCTTGTAGGTGTATTATTTAGTGGTGTTGAGCGCCGCCGGCGCTCCATATCAAAGGGCGAACGTGAAAGAGCCCCAGGAGAGGGCGGTCGACTCCCTGAATTTGATACACCGTTCGACTCCTTACTTGGGGACCGTTGGGGAGAGTCGCCATTGGATTGCCTGTCTTGATCCCTTCCTCTCCAAAAGTCTTCATCCGAGACTTGTTGTAGTTGCTCTTGATCATCTTCCTGATCCGGATCTGGGCTGGGCGAATGTCGCGTTTTTTCAGCAATGAACTGGAGTAGGATACTGGGAGTGACTTCGAGTCCCGGGTTGTCCACAAGGAGAGTCTTGAGCATGTTTGTCTCTTCATTGGAAAGGAGAGGTATTGGGGAAATGTCAGCGAGGGCATTGAGAATGTCGACAAGGGCATCTGCAGGGATGACTGGTTCACCAGACTCATTGACATTGGAAGAAGGGTGATCATTGAAAAGTGTATAAAGTTCCCGTTCAATATCGCTGTGAGACACCTGCGCGGCCTAAATCATGAATTATTGAAAATTAGAAGATTGATTGGAGATTGCTCACCATTATTGCATTTGTTTCTGAAATTTGAGTATCGATCTCAATTCAAACAATTGATTGCATGTGTTTGGCATGTATCCAACAGAAAACACTAATAACATTTAAGCATGCCGAAGCTGACTAATGTCAAATGCAGGTATCAATGGTATTAATGTACACCTCGATGAAGACTACAGGCCACAAGCTATATAATCCCCGGGCACAAGAAGCCTTGGAAGAGATCCAGGATTCGAATATTTATTTTTCAGTCCATCATGGTTACTTATAATTGCGTATCTCTAGTCATGATGATGTATCATTATCATGAATGGTTCCACCTGTAGTTTTCTGACTCACTGGGCATCATACAACCCAACGCTCTTAAATCTATTATTATATAATTTCCCTTTCAGATGTCATGTGGCCATGACTTTAGGTCATTTGTATGACTCTCTATAAAAATTGGTCGAAATCACAGTAGATATGGAGCGGTAGTATAAACAGGTAAGGGGGATTGTAACCATCTTTATCCTGACCTTTGGTCATCTACAGATAAATTAACTCAATATCATCCTTCTGAACCCTCATACTTTCGCTTTCGCTTTCGCTTTCTCATCTTCTTTACCTCCTGATACAATACGTCACCTTGATTCACACACCATTCTCGCTACCAAGCATACTCTGCTGTGCCCACATACTCTTGTATAGTCCACCCATTTCCAGGAGCTCTTCATGTGCACCCTGTTCGACGACTTTTCCGTCTTTGAGCACAATGATCAGATCAGCTTCGATGACTGTGCGAAGGCGATGTGCGATAAATACACTAGTACGTGGTTTTCCATGTGATGGGGAGAGAAGAGTTGTGTAGATGGACTTGAGGAGTTCGGACTCGGTGTGGGCATCTAATGCAGATGTCTGTATAATTGTGTCAGTCTTAGGTCAAACTTCAACATAGAATGCAGGAGGCCTTACAGCTTCGTCGAAGAACAAGATCTCGGAATCTTTCAACAGCACCCTCGCTACTGCCAGTCGCTGCTTCTCACCACCACTGATCATCAAACCCCTTTCTCCAACCTTCGTGTCATATCCTTCCGGAAGCCTCAGAATACTGTCATGCACATTCGCCTTTTTCGCCGCCTCCACAACCTCCTCATCCGTTGCGGTAAGTTTGCCGTATCGAATATTGTGCAGGATTGTACTATGGAACAGCGGTGTATCCTGAGGAACAACCCCAATGCTCTTTCGCAGGGATTCAAGTGTGACAGCAGAAATATCCTGTCCGTCAATCGTTATTTTCCCAGAAGATGGATGATAGAATCGGAACAGAAGTCGGAACACTGTCGACTTCCCACATCCAGAAGGACCGACAATCGCTACTCTCTTCCCGGCTGGGATATCAAAGCTCAGCCCTTTAAATATCGGTCTGTCAGGGGAATACCCAAAATGGACATTTTCGAATCTGATCGAACCCCCTCGCGACAGTGCGAGAGCTTTTGCACCAGGTGGATCGGCTGCAGGAGTGTTCGTGTTAACGAGTGTTGTCAATGTTTCCATGTCGAGTAGATTTTGCCGCATTTCACGATAAATCGTACCGAGAAAGTTAAGGGGGAGAGACAGCTGAAAAATGAGCTGGTTAACCATGACGAGGTCACCAACTGTCATTGTTCCGTTGAAAACGCCTTGCGCAGCTAGGAACATAGCTCCAGTAAGGGCGGATGTGAAGATGACGTTTTGGCCTGAGTTGAGGAAGGCAAGTGAAGTTGTAATTTTAGTTGAGGATTTCTCGTAATTGCGAAGGTGAGTGTCGTATCGAGCAACCTCATATTTCTCATTATTGAATATCTATTGAATGATAAGTGTATGAGACAAAATTGAAAGAGGACAGAGGCCATACTTTGACGGCTTCAAAATTGATCAGTGAGTCAACAGCAATTGTCGCGGCTTTGTTGTCCGCCTGATTCGCTTCACGACGGAAACGAATTCTGCACAAATGTCGTAACAAAGACGAAGAGACTAGCAAAAGTAAGAAATCGAACGTACCGCCATGAAGTTGTACGGACTGTAAACCAGGTGTACGCAGCGAGAGCGATGGCAGTAATGGCCGCAAAGTCCCAACCAAATTTATATGTCTATCCTTGTCATTCGGTCTCAAGGAGTTATACCATGACTTTGAAGAAATACACACCAGAATCCCACAAACCAGCGAAATTTCTAATGCTGTTGGAACAATTCGAAATAAGATTGCCTGCAAAAGAAAAGCGATCCCCTTCGTTCCCCTGTCAATAGCACGGGTTAGACCTCCAGTCTGGCGAGTCAGGTGGAATTTGAGGTCGAGGTGGAGAAGATGTTCGAATGTTTCTCGAGCTACTTTCCGGATAGCACGCTGCCCGATGTTGGCAAAAACTGAATTAAGCAGTTCACCGGAGAGTGTTGTACCTATTCGTGCGAAGCCATCTGATCACGAAAATCAGTATCGAGGGCATAAGTATATGAGGTGGGCTTACATCCAAGTATTGTGGAACCAGCGATTATCCACACTGTTGATCCAGATGCCAGATCAATGTTGAGGGAATCGATGACTGTTTTGAATAATACTGGCACTTGAACGTTCAATAGCTATGAACCAGTCATTGGGAATCCCTCAGACACCTGCTGTATATACGCGCCTTTGCAGATATGAGCATCATGAAACCGAACAACACCGTTCCTCTGGTACGCCAGTCATTCTTCGGCCAGACGTTAGAAAGTAGCTGTTTGATGATGGCCCAATCACTACGCCGCTGCTCTGTCTTGGTCGGAAGATGAATCTCTTCCTTGGAGGATTCTTTTCCTTCTTTGATAGGTTTTGAGGAAGTATTAGTTGTAGTCGCACTGTCTCGGGCGAGATGACCGAAGAACCGGAATTTCGATGGCCGAGGTAAAGGCGGTAGCAAAGCTCGACACAAACCAAATGCTGGATGCCGTGGGCGAAAAGAGTGAGCACAACAGAAGTGAGTGATATTAACCCTGCGCAGGGCAAAGGAATGCATGGTAAACTGGGCAAGTCGGAATCTGCATCGCGTGCTTGCGACTCTGACCGTACCATTTCTCGCCTCTTATCGAGAGACAAATATATCAAAATATCGGGTCCCAAGCTCAGCCTATCCCGAATTACTTGAATATGACTCGAGTCACAAACTTCGGTCGAAAACGCACCTATCTCGAAGCTGGCTTTGGCTCAGCTGATCAACCTGAAGATGTGACTGCTTTATCACCCAGTGGCCAAGATGTTGTCGGTCCTGATATATCAAGTCAAAAGTCGTCTAATGCAGACGGTGAACCGCCGGAAAAGAAAAGAAAAAGGATCAGGAAGAAAAGACCAGCCGAGAGTATCTCTTCTCCAGAAGGAGACAAAGATGGGAGAACAGCGGGAAATAATAAAGATTCTGCTGTCACTGAAGCAGATGCGACCATGAATCCAACAAAAAAAGCTTTGAAGAAGAAGAAATGGAAGGATATGGAAAAAAGGAAAAAGGAACGGCGTGAGCCTGAAATGTCTTTCCATGTTAGTGGTGTCTCATTCAGATACTTCCTTGTAATTTACAGGATTGTTAGCGTCAGAAATGCGACGGCAGAAACGGATACAAGGACGAGTGGCTGATACCATTTGTTTTGCCTGCCGAGAAAAAGGACATGCTGCCAAGGATTGCCCAAACGTCAAATGTCAGGGTATGAATAATGGAACGGATAATCAAGGGAAGAAGTTTTTAGGCCTTTGTTATCGGTACACCTCTCCTCCTTACCTATGTAGCTTTGCCCCTGCCTGACCAGTCTACAAGGTGTGGATCAACCCGACATTCCCTTTCAAAGTGTAAGAAGCCAGTCGACGAGTCAAATCCCCTTCCTTTCGCTTCGTGTTTTGTTTGTAGTGGCAAGGGCCACCTAGCGTCCGCATGTCCACAAAATCAAGAAAAAGGTATATACCCGAACGGTGGCCATTGTAAGCTGTGTGGCCGAAACACTCATTTGGCAAAAGACTGCGACCTTCAGAGGAAAGGTCCGTTCTATTTTGAGCCTCTTCTGCCTCTGGCATGCTGAGCAGGGATTACATTAGATGCCATCGGTGCACTCACAGGCATGGGCTCTGGTGATTGTCCAGGTGCCGACGAAGATGATTTCCACACACTTAAACGGCATAAACAACAAGTAGAAAAGGAAGACACAAAAAGAAAAGTGCTAGGACCCAAAACGAGTGCACAGTCAGGCATGTTTACTCCCACAACAAAATATTCGAAGAAAGTTGTCTACTTCTAGCCATGCATGTTTTTGTCTTATAATGATATTAAGATGCCTACAGTTGATTCATTTCTTGTCACCCTGCTTATTTTTTCATACAGTTAAACCTCTCTATACCTTCTAGTGAAAGCCCTAAGTAGGATAAAATTATACATAGTTCCCAAATGTAGCTAGAGAAATCACTAGAATCATTCTATGCCTAGGATTTGAGAATAAAAGAGTGTCAAGCCCTTAGACTGAAGGATAGGTTTGAGTCTGAGGAATTGATGTTTTACCCTTAAGGGGATGCTCTACCCTTACCTTTGAGCCAAGGGTATACTCCACCTCTGGTGGACCCTACACAGAGTATGACTGATACACCAATAAAAGGTCACCAACTACCACCGTTGGCATACAACTCTTGAACATGAGGAATTCTCAACCTTCAACATTATTGTATCCAAATGATGTAGTCCACATATCAAGAGATGCTCTTCTACTCTTTTGTCGAAGTGTCGATAGACATCTCAGGACGTACTCCAGCTAGAACTCTTGTGCTTGTAATATCATCACTTATTTTTGGAATGAAGGAATCATCCAGTATTGCTCAGACAGCTGATTCTTTTGCTCGTGTTACTCTAAGAGTTATGGCAAGATTCAAGAATCTCATCACAGCATCCCTTTGACTAGCCATACAATTAATTTTGTTGAAAACCGCACTTTCCTCTTATAGCCCTTCCAAGTAGATGCATCTGCCAAGATACTGTCCACCTCACCTTGCAGGCGTTCTCGTAAACCGGAAGCGGAAATCATATTTTCTTCACCATTGAATTTGAAGGAAGGAGCTAGAGGTACTGCCGTGTTGATTGTATTATGCGAAAATCTGGTAGCCTCATCGATGGTATAACGCGACGGTAAGATTATCAGAAACGAGAGCTCTGTGTCAAGGTGCGCGGAGCGTGAGTTCAGATTTGTTGAACCAAGGAGCGTTAGGATGGGAGGCGACTTCGAGGAAGGTGATATCCAAATGCCTATAGGTGCAGGATTAGCACATAACTACGTTCCAAAACATGAAGGATCTACCTTTGGCATGATAGGTCCAACCAAGTTTGTTCCATTCTAACAATTTAATACCTCTAAAAATACCAGATGGGGCTTCTTTCCACAGTTGACCGGCTTTTTCTACGGCACGCATGAAGCGCTTTTCAAGATGTGTATACCCTTCTGGTATTCTTCCTGATACCCCGTTAGACGCAAAAAATCCGTTTGCCTACTCAACTTCAGTTGTAGCAATCATTTTGGAATATAGTGACCGACCTTCGGACTAGCAGTCACAATCCTGCAGTCCAGATTCCGACTCCCAAGGATGAGTTTCTCGTAAGGCTTGTATAAGCTAAAATATCCACTTGTGAGGACGAGTAACGGGCGCCTGCGCGAGCCTTGCTTCACAGCTCTATTGACAGAACGGATTAACAACTCAAGAACCGTCTCTTCCTCACGAACTCCGAATTGGCCAGCCTGGATTATGGGAAACGCCAGTACCTGGTGCTCCGATCTGAAGGAAATTTCGTTACTCTTGAGTTGTATCTGAGACGCGACAAGCCGCGAGAGCTGGAATGCCGTAATCGCGTGTCGCGCTTTGTCATTTATGCAGTGTGGGTGTGTATCAGGATCCGGCCAGAAAAGGATATAACCGTCTCGAATGAAGGAATAGGGTGACATGTTAATCGATGCAGACTTCGGGAATAAACAGAAGGAAAATTTTGCAACGATTTGGAGGAAATCAAAACAATATTGTGCAAGCAACGGTCGCGTTTTGAAGTGAATGTATCTATCCTGGCGATTCGTAAAATATGATTTATTCAGGTTTGCACTAAATGATGGTTAACCATTCAACTCCATCGACTAAGAAGATCACAGACATACCCACTGATGATGACTTCATCATCCACACCGTATACTTTTGCATGCCACGTTCCCCATCCTTCATTGAAGCGTGGTGGGACTAATCTAGCCATGAGTCCACGGAGACTGGGACTTCTGAACATTGAAACATGTACCCTTGCGGGGAACTCCTCCAGGAGTGGTACCAATAATCTTGCCGTTGAAGTAGGCCCAGGTCTTGTAGAGCGATTAAGATCAAGCTGAAAGTGTACATGTAATGACGCTTTCTTCCTGAGGACATCAATAATCGTATCTAGCTTGAAAGGCATGAGCACGAGAATGTACAGCGGAGTGAATTACATACTATTTTTGTGTCTTCAGAGCCAATATACAAAGAAGAGATAAACACTCGATGTTCAGCATGGCTAATTAAATTCTGGATGGCCAGTCAGCATAGAGACTGACAAATAGATTGACAAAGCAATGTACCAAAAGGGAGGCATAGAATTCTGATGGTTGTTTCAAAACGCATACTTGTTCAGGAAGGAATGCAAAGGCCGGCTGTTTCGCTAAAAGTTTGGGTGTGAATTCCTGGATGATTGGATCTACATGGGCTGTATGAGTTCTACGACCAGTGGGTCGTAACGTCCTGTATAAAAAAAACGTTCGGCAATGAAAAGAACGGGACAAACGAAGCATTGTAACAAGACATGATTGTATTTGCCCTTGCTTATTTCATCCTTTTTTAAAAAATCACCAATTTATTACATGGTGCTCGCTCACAGTTCAGCCTAGCAGTTATCTGTTGCTGTGACTCAGCCCAACCAGTTCTTGACACTCTTACTATCCTATCCTTGATAAGCTATATCCATGACAACATGTTATAACTGAGTGGTTTAGTTTATGTCCATCAGCTCCATACGTTCATGCCATGACAATTTAATTTGGTATTCTGAATAAAGAATTTGAACCTGCAGTGCCACATCTGGCTAGATAGCTGGATCTGAGTTTCCGGTGCTCATTTGTAATCTAGACTCTTTGAGATGGAAAATTTACCTCTGATATTTATTTTCTCTGCTGTTTCTTTGCCGCGGCCTCCCTAGCCTCGTCTAGAGGTTTACTCCATCGAGCCTCAGGGGGTTCCCAGATGCCCAGCTCTTTCTTGATATCGTCTACCTTTTGATCCCAGCGCTGTTCCCAATATACTGTGATGAGACTCTTCGCACTTCCACCACACTTGAGTGCCCAGGGTACAAACTCAGAAAATAAGCGTTCCCTCTTCCGGGCCGTTAAACGGAGGGGACCAAAAATTGCAGAGATGGCAGCCATCGGAAGGCCAAGGTTAGCGAATTCAAAGAATTTGAGGGCGAGTTCTGATTCAACATTGACCGGGAGATCACAGATGCAATGGTAAAAGTCATGACATTCGCGATATCGTTGCATTACGTAGGCGAGTTCTGGATCATCAATATAGTGAACCTGTTCCCTCAAGACATCGTGAGCGAATGACAAAGAGAACGGCTAACGATATTACGGGTTCCCTAGTATCCGGTGTAACTCCACAACGCTCCAGCCAAGTCACGTATGCCCTACCGAATGTCCCTTCAGGATAGCGAGCAAGTTGGTCCATGTCAACAGTTATTGAATTGACTCGAGGGCGACTTTTCAGAATTTTCCGGCCTTCAGGATCTTTCAGCATTACCTCTCTCATGCGAGACAGGCTTGAACCAGCAGTCGTTTCTCCGAGAGCAGCAACCATATCTATCAACAATCAGCTGTGTCAACATTCATGCTTGAAGAATTACCTCCTCTTCTAGGATCATAGAGTGCCATTATAGCAGATCCAACCGCAAGAAAGGTATTCTCGAAGCAAGTCAGAGGAATATGGCCTTCGTAAGCAGGTTCAGATGATTTTTCACGTCTAAGTACTTTGGGGATGCCAGCATGGCCAAGCCCAGATATTAACGCACGACCCATACGATATTTCATGCTTCCGTGATTCAAATTTGACCGTACAAGAAACTGCATTGAGAGATTTCGGATTCACTGAAGGATGATGATTGAGATATTTGTGGCGGGCTTAAAGCCGGCAGTTGCTTGCTTACTTAAGGCACAATTAGGCATCGTCGTGATCATGACTAGAAAAAGACGCTTTAACATATAATATTTTCGACCTATTATTGACATACATGATCTTTCCGTCTTAGAGGATGACCCTCAAGCTGACTGTCCTTCAGCAATATACATCCATTCAAGGGTCTCAAGCCACTTTCAGGCTCGTGGACAAAGACTTCTGGGAGGATTTGATGGCTTTGTACGACTGTAAACGTGGTATAGATATTCTGTTGGAACATCGAACGCTATACTAAATTAGTATTAGGTTGTTTTTATCATTCTATGTTTTATTGATCCAGTTAGAGATAAATAGGTGTACCAGAAATGAATGTACATTGCGCGTTTGCAACGAGTTTCCCCCTGCTATTGTGTCGATTGTCCTTAACTCAACATATTCATCACTGTACTGAAAAACAATCTTGGTCGTCTCACTTCAAATATGCCTATTATGACGCTCGATTTGTTGTTACTGTTGGTCACCTAAACTTTGCAACTATACTGAGGCACATCTCCTCTTGATGCCTGATAGTCGTACACACTTGACATTTAATGCTGGATCACCGGTAACCCAGCCCGATTATCATAATTCTGAGTATCGCTGTCTGGATCTCAAGGGTATCATATATCAACAGTGAGCATCGTCGTTCATCATACTAATGGATTTCATGGATTAAACCTATGTTCACTTGGTAACATGATTCCCGCTGATAGTTATCACAAATTCCTTTACCGAACCAGCACAGTCAAACAGAGTTTTACTAACGGACATCCTCACGAGGGAATCACGAGAGAATCCCATAATGAAATCTGACACGTATACTTCATAAATATGAATTAAAAAAGACGCAAGACAATATCGTTTGCAGCTACCATGGACAAGGATTTTTGACATGCATCTCGGAGCCATCCACTAGTCCTGACTGTTTATATGTTCTTCCTCATCGTCTTCATCAATTTCCTTGTTCATCGATTCCTCAAGGCATGCCTTTGAGCAGAAATAGTCATCATTGCTCTGCGGCAGCATCAAGCACATGATACATGGGGATCTGAGACCAGACGAAACTGCTTCCCTGGAACAAGAAGCAATACTTTAGCCTACTTCGAAGGGGAGAAATGGAGCATCTTACTCTCTATGCCGCAGAGAACAGAATTCGCTCACCACTCCTTCGTCGACATAGACAAGCTGCTTGCAACCAGGGATAGAGCACCTAGTATCATCGGAAGGCTGTTTGGTGCTAACATCGAGTGTCGGTTTAGCCTTTTTCTTTCCTCGTAGCAAGGAAGATATCGAATGAATACCAGTAGTGCCCTGTTCGGCCTGCATAGCTCCCCCGTTCATCAAAGATTGGTTCCCAACCTGCTGTAAGTGAGGGGGTTTAGAGATGGAAGACGGGCCTTGACTTTGGACAGTGGTCAGTAACGACTGGATCTGAGGGGCATACTGAGCGACGAGTTCTTAATAAGTATAACACTTGTAAATTGATAGATAGATAGTTCATACGATTTACCACCTACGAGCAATTTGTACCGGATCCATACTCGTCGCAGCAGGTTTGTTACCAGAGGCCCCTTTCCTTGAGATGGAACTATTTGCAACGGGGTGATTTGCTTTGGCACTGTTCCCCGCCATGGCGATGGATGCACAGTGCTTGCTGCAGTAATTATAAGCCTGGAATTTCGGTTTCTTATGGCATTGCTGAGGACAATTTTTTAGTACTTGGAATTCATAGACCTGGAATTTACTGGCTACCAACATTACAGAAAGCTGTTGCCTGAGCAGCACATGTTCTAGAACAATACTGATGGTTACCGAACCTGGGTTTCTGGTGGCATTGCTGGAATGCCATACCATGTTAATGGTCAAAGACGATGAAAGACATTCAGCACTTACGTCGCATAGCTGAGTAGATGGTGCGGTTTGTGAAACCATTATCCGCACGATGGACACGCTGTAGTTCCCGACTAAGGTGAATTCTGGACGAATTGGAACTTAGTTATATGTGTTGAAGACAGACGCCAACCTCATGGTCTTATTCCAGATACATACGGGCGTTGGATAAGCTGAGCATACTTGCTGAAGCAGGCAGGTTAACGTGGAAGACATGCGTCAAAGTTAGAGAGTAAGACCAATAGTTGTGTCCACACTGTGATGTACACGAGGCAAAGGAACAATGCCAGATCTTTTAACGCGCCTCTTTTCGGAGCCTCACCCTCAGACGCTCTAAAGCCTTCCCGAGTTCATTTGAACCCTTCCCATCGGCCCCTATACCCCAAAAAGAGTCCTTGTCGGAATCCTATGTAGTTCATCTCAGGAAATGGATCATAGCATCTACCAAGGAGTGACACACCTCCACGAGTTCAGCATCGCCAGTGGCGAGAAGTTCTGCCTTTAGGTCATTGTGCTGGGTGAATTTATGGTATAGCGCCTCATCCATCTGGATAGACACATATTCATAAGTAAAAGGGCTTATTATCGCCACGTCATACCATCCGTATATTTACTTTCCTCCAATCGGGTCTAATGTGGTCTGGGAATCGTCGGGCTTCGGAAAATGCCACACTTGGGAATGGTGAACATAATCTGATGTGCTCGGCGAGGTCATCCCGGTAACCTTGAAACTTGAGAAGAGAATAAGACGAGATCCAAACTAGTCTAGAGAGCCGAACCTTGAAAGACTGGAATAGATGCTCACTAGTAGGATATACCTTGCCCTTATATCTCACATTATGAGGGGAGAAGTTAGTAAAACCGTAATGGGGGTCCTGTCTATGATAAAATAGGATACGCGAACGTGACCCTTTGAAGTAATGACTAGGAGATGGTACAAGAGGCGACGAGGGATTTGAATGACGAGAGTGTTGTCCTTGTGTAGGGAGTACAGCCGGGGCTGATCGAAGTTGAGATCGAGAGGGAGACTCGGCCTCTTCAGTGATGATATACTGAGTTTGTATCCTGGATCTTGTACGCTGCACTGGCTCTAAGGCAGTGTCCTGGTCATTGCCACATTGAGGAAAAAGCGAACCAAGGTCACGAGCGTCCCATTGAACTGGTGGCACATCGGATGTAACGTAAATGGTGCGAGTACGCTCTTCGACACGATATCTGACTGGAGGATTCCCGGTCGGCGATGCAGGTGTTGTAGGGGCTGCAGGGATTTGTGGTTCTGAGTGTGATGTTAAGACGGACATTCTCTTGCGGGATGACATGGATAATAAAAGACGGATGGAGATCAAGCTCAACTCGGTAGTTTGTACAAAAGGGAAAGAACACTTGCTTGACTCCTCGTGCACTATGATAATATACAAGCCATCTCCCATTCTTTGCCTCGTGAATAGAGCATGCTATCGGCAATTAGCGGAGCTTGATAACCATTCTGTACCGCCCATCATGGAACATTTCTGTTTCTACTTGAATGCCATGCAATTGACATGTGTCTCGTGAAACACTCCAGCTCTGGTTGATTCAGGGCCCAAATTTCATGTACTCCAGCGCCAGTCAAGTCGTGGTTTCTTGGGTATATAGCTACCTCCTGGCGATATGAAGTATGCAAACATGGACCAGCGCCAAGATTTGATAGCCTGCGACCCGTTCTGCTCTGCGAATCCCAAAAATCAACGAGGAGGTCGTTGGACCACTAGTAGGCTACATTTACTTGCTCTAACTGAGGCAGACTATTCCATTGGTAAATGTTCCTTGATTGCTAATCTCTCATATCTCTCACGTGTATCAGTACAAAGACAGTTTTATAACGGGTGGAAGCATCCTCACAAGAGGAAACCTCGAATCAAGTCAATTTTTAGAATTATATCTCCACCGAGTTTTCACATCCCATATTATCAACACCGGTCAGTGCTTATCAATTATTTGTCAAGATCTGTATGTGACAATCTGCTCCAGAGATCGCGTCAATGCTAACTTGTCTAGTATCTTCTGTCGCACGCTCATATCTTCCAACGAACAGTTTCTATTCCATGGCACCGATCGCGCCTGCTCTCTTGGAGAAGACAAGTCCAACACAAATCTTTGTATACTCCCAGAGTGTCACCTATGTTGCATAGTACGCAGCTCATTTGATATTAGGAAATGTGGTATGTGTTCAGATTTCTGAAAAATCCGCCCTAATGGCTCACGCTGCTAAAAGGACAGAAAAATAAATTTAGACGGTGCAGACATTCAAACAGATTGCAGTGTTTACAAATTTACTTGCGATAGATTTGGGACCGGCATCTATACTACATCTGTCTCGTCCAGTAGGAAAAAATTTGTCTTCTAATGCCCTTTCTGATACGAATGTCTTAGAGGCGGACGATTATATCCAGAATATCAACCGACTGGCGCCAACTCGCGTAGTCCTTCTCAATCGAGTGATCGTTGGTAACCCCGAGAAACGCTTACACAATGCAATTTATCGGACTGCGCCACTAGCTGGCTGCCACTCTGTGAGACTATTCTTCTCAAACTTCAATCTCAAAGGCTCAGTCACACTCTCAGGTTATTGGTGAGCCAGGCGTCGATTTGAATTACGAAGAGACGGTGGTGTATAACAATGATGCAATTCGCCCAGCCTTTCTTGTTGTGTATGTTGACGATATTCAACCTCTGAAACCGAAAAATAAGCTTCAAGCAGCGTTAAAATCCCTTTTCCATACACCGATAGCAACATAGGATAATAAATAGTCAAGTGGGAACCAACCCAGTTGATCCCTGGATTTCTATCTCGTTGCCTCTAGCAGACCCTAAACAGTGTACATAATGACATAGGCGGGAAGTATTCCGTCAGCCACTGGTGTGAAGACAGACTCCTCGTCCATCTATTGAGGATCGAATTAAGATCCGGATTAGGCACACTGCCACGATGAAAGTACTCACCCCGACGTCATCTTTCTCATGAACTTGCCCCGAAAGGACAAAGGTGTCGCAAGCAATCATTACGCGATAGGGTGAAGTCGTACAAGATGTAGAGAACCTGTCAGCACAAGCGGGATTCCTGTAAGAATAAATTCCTTCTCCAAACCTTTCATGACCAAGCTTCATCAGTATTTCATCGTTCGAAAGATGTCCTGACCCTCACCTTCCCTGCATTGATGTTTTGCCGAACGCAAAAGACTTAAACCCAGATTTTACGGCACAACAAATCCCACATGTTGATCGACTACAAAGACTGTTGTCTGCATATCCGAGATCGCAGACGCATAATGCACTATAGAATGTCCGAATCTCCGTTAATTCCAGAATCTTGGCCCTGAAACCGTGAGACACATGTGTTAATTGATCGCACGGATGTCGAGTTTCGATCGAAATGTACCTACCGATATGTGTCATGGCGGACGCGTATATCACGAGTTAGTGTTATTTCGTAGGCCTTCTCAAATGTAGGCATCTTCTCGCCCTGAGCTTCCCATTCGCTGATGAATTGGGCACGGACTGGGGACAACAGGGAGGTCGACATGTCATGTCTGGGGATTATTGAACATACGATGTTTAAAGACTGTGCCATCTGCGTTCAATTCTCGCAACCGAGGACCTGCACGGGCTCGTCGATCACATCCCACGCATAACTTCCCGACAACTGCAGGTTGTACTCCACACCGGATACAGCCATCCACTTGCCCCTGACGAACGCCTGCTCTGTAATCCAGATCAAGTCACCAATTATTCCCTAGAAACTTTTCAACTGACATGGCATGCTCCTCTGAACAAAAACCAGAAAAGGCCGGTTTTCCAGTTGCACGACAACTGGGAAAGACACATGCTGTTGGGGATGCACCTTGCCCACTACTCCTCGCGCATGTCCTACTACAATATGGATGCTGGAAACCCTTCTCAACAAATTTTGGCTTCAACCCACAAATCTAGATTAATTAATGGTAAGTGTCAAGGTTGATCTAGTAGAAAAGATATAGCTGATGAAAGATACCTCGCACAAATCCATTGTCGATGTCTTACCACGGTTTCCGTTCCAGTGAATGACGCTCTGGACGAAAGAGACCATTAGACAGGAAGAATGGATGTGCAGCCAGAGGCCGCGTTCATTAAGTCGCGGTTTCTGATCAGTTCCAGCTGTCACCTCGTGTAGAGCATGCTGTATCCTCATTGTTCCTTCCACCGTTCAAGAAAGATTCATTGATATCATTGATTAATGACCAGTTCCACCCACTTACCACGCCACCTGTTTATAAACGTACCTCAGATGCAGCAATTCTTGGCAAAATCTTGAACATAACTCCATTTCAGGTAACCGAAGCTGAGTATATACACCTTTCTTCGTCAGTATGGCATCCCAGATTCCCGCCGTTCTGTCCCTTCTCAGCACAGTTGCTTCTACATATTCCTTTGCAGCGAAACTAGGTGGAAGCCAGCCCTCACAACCTCCACCTCAGACAGCGCCTGTGGTTCCACAGCCAACCCCGTCGAACGTCTCTGCTGCACCTTCGGCACCAATAAATCTGCCTAGCTCGGCTCCTAATGGACAGCCTTCAGTCAGCTCAAGCCCAGGATACTCGAGTAATGTCCTTTGCGATGTACGTCCCTTTGAAAATCTGTGGCTAATGTATCTAAGTTGTGTATAGTACTGCCATCTTCGACCCAAGTACACCGATAGTGTGAAGGTTCATCCATATTGCGGAAAGACATGCGCGAATAAGGACAAACTAAAGAATTGGACACCAACAATGGGCAATCAACCGCCTCAAATGACAGTACCAGGAGCGAATTGTGATGTCAGCTCGAGTCTTCCAGTCACCCATCAACCTCATATTAATCTTGTGTTGTAGTTTTGCTCCGTAAGACCTAAGTACTTCGACGGGACGAAGACACATCCTTTCTGCAGCAAAGCATGTGCTAGAAATGCTAACAGCCAGACAAATGGTGCTGTCCGAAGGCAAACCGTATGCGGAACAGCACCAGCATCTAAAGGTAGGTCATCTATGGACCAGATGGTAGATTAACGCTGAACGAGTCGAAAGCACCAGGGATTTGTCAAGCTCCAAACTGCCAAAACGCGGTTCACGCAAATGCAAACGGTTCTCTTGGCGAATACTGCTCCACTGCCCACAAGAAGTAAGTTTAACTATTACAAATCCTTCCCTGTCGACATTCCCATCCCCACAGGCTCGGCGAGACACTGTGTCTTATGTGTCTACAGGCTCCAAAAATGAAATTATCTCATTTTTGCAATCAAATTTGTATTGATAAAGCTGAGAAGATGGGACCCATGCTTCTTGAAGTTCCCATAGGACATGACACCTTCAGGAGCGGTAAGTAGGCCATTTCATATGAGCATATTGGACAATGAGAGTACTTGATCCCCAGTTGCCGACCAATTCAAGGCGTCTTGGCGGCACTCAACGCAATGTCCGCCTGTCCGCCGTGTCTACAAGATATGCCCCCCGGCTTCATCACTCTCCACTTATCAATCCTATAAGTAAGTTCTTGAATTGCACATGGAGATTGATAGATGAACGGACAAACCAGAACAGCAGTTGAGACACGTGGTCATTTTGTAAGTCAAGGTCGGTCTCCTGGTAATGAGAATCGCCGTTGGCACGGTACACGCCGGGGATGCCATCTCGGAGACCGAGGACAAACACAGCTGTGCTCGTCGTCGACCTGCTCTTTGTGTTGTATCGTTCGGACGTCTTACAATCTGAATTGTTTTGGAAAGAAGACGGGCTGGGGAAGGTACGATGTATCATAGATTTGAATCACGTCTGATCATTTATTCTGTGTGGCAGATTTGGCTGTGGCATTTATACCTCCTCAACCTCGTCCAAGTGAGTAATTCTCAAGTGTCTTTCTTCATTTACCAACCTGAAAAACCTAGGTCCAATGATTACTCGCAGAATGACTGCAAGTCAAATCTCAAAGCAATTCTTCTGAACAAAGTTGTAGTCGGAAAAGGCTACAAGGTAACTCATGATCTCACATCACTCACCTCACCTCCTGCTGGCTATGACTCCGTGAGTTTTATTGAATTTTTATTTATATGGACGTACCTGAAGAATTACCTCAAGGTTCTTGCTGAAAAAGGTGGAAGTCTGAATTACGACGAACTCGTAGTATATACGAATGATGCGATTCTACCTTCGTTCTTAGTCATGTATGAACCATGATATCGAGACACTGCGTCATACGTAGTATTAATGGCAAGAGCCATAGATGTATAGATGTATAGCCATTGATAATTTTAGATCAAACGACATCATCTGCAGAATGTGTAAACAAGCCCGGCACCACGACTCAACTTTCATATCCCAAGCTCGTGGCCTACAAAGTCACTTCAGGGATACATCGGTTGTCCGTGTTTGGAGGGCATCGCGTGTAGATCGCCAGGCGAGCCATATCATAACGCCCACGCTTGAAGTCAACGACAGACTATCGATGGTTAACCATCCAGGTAACCTTTCATTCAAAAAATGCCTCACCTCTCAACCACTCCGAGGGCTCCAGGAGTGCGCATGTGAGTGATGGATATATCGAATTAGAATAAATCACTTACCGAATAATGTGCGGATCTGACCACAGTAGACTATGTTCCTGCAGCTGCCCTTGACAAGCAGGGAAGGTAGTGCGGCATTAACGAGGCCTGTTCCAACTATCCATAATATCCACGTAACAAACACCCATAGCGCCTGGGAACCGACAGAAGAGACAGGGTACTTCGACCAAACGGGATGGATGAATAGAAAAGAGAATATACCCGCAGTGATCGTCGTCCAGCACGCAGTAAATCTCGAATTACAATCGACTTAGTCACAGCATGAAGTGATTAGTAACGACCCTACTCACAGTAAAAAAATGGTACCCGAGCGTAAATCAGCATTTGGGTAATTGTGATGGAGGTCGTATTGGTATAACAGCCAGCTGCAGGTCGCGATCTACCAAAATCAACCAGTAGTTGGAGAACGAAAAAAGTATGACACGTACTTCTGCCAGACTCGCAAGGACAAGGAAAATGTATATGACTATATCGCCATTCAGTGACTACAATATCCACGGTCAGAGACTTGAGACATACGAGGCGCAAAGCGTTGAAGTCGACTTCCAGAAACCTTGTTGATTGGTCTAGGGTTTTCTACAGAATATCGATATACCCAAGAGAGGCCCGCTAAGTAGATTAAAGCCACCATAGGTATTGCACATGCTAAGATGCTCGTAAGGGCTGTTGTTGTATAAGCGTTACTGGAGGTTGACGGCGGTCCTAAAATCTGGGCTGTATCAACTCCGTACACGAGCTGTCTCAGATGTTGAGCTCGATGTAGCGCCTGCAGCATTGACCTGGCTCTGTACGGGAAGATAGAGAAGTAAGGGATCCATTTGAGCTGCAATCCGCTGTTCATGAGTCTCCCAAATCCATTTCAATGAATCCCTCCTGTTTTCAACGTGGGCTGAATGCAATGCTGGTGTGCAGATGGCTTAGAAGCAATTACAATTGCATCACTCTAGTACAATGTGGACAGTGGCTAACTCAACCATGAGTACGATTGCAGCATGAGTGTGATTGCAGCTGGAATAGCCGGTCCATAGTTAGTCTGAAAAGTCCGGACAGATCTATGAATTCGCGCCATTTCCTAATGTCAAAAAAGATGACGTCTTGAGGATGAGCAAATTCAATCTGCTCTCGGACGTTTGGAAATGGAACTCCTAAAGAGACGCTGAGAGAGCCGGATGATTGAAATACCGACCCATACAAAGGTCAGAAGAACAACGGCAGCTGTGGTGATTTGCACACCGAACAGGTCCTCTATCTTGCCTACGGGTATACGGATAAAATCTACCGAGTTATTCTGTGAGTATGGTATATGAATAAATTGGGTTATGTCAAGCATCAGATTTGCGTCTTTGAGTTGTGCTGCAGACATGTGGGCCGGTGGTATCGAAGATGATTCTTGGCTGGAATCTGGAAGTTTTATGGAGTGAGTTCATAGATGAGAGGGAGGAGAAAACAGACTCCGTGGACATGCAAAGAAAGCTTGTGGTCTCTCAAATGGTAAATTTTGATAACTTCTTGAATCCAAGAGCGGCGCATCCTTGGATAACGGAACTAAATACCGTACATGGAGAGGAACATCCACGTCAAATCGGAAAATTGTGTCCTCTTCATGAGGAATATTGATAGTGAGTAGTACATTTGTGTCGGAAGTTTGGACGGCATGAGTAGGTTTTTCCAATTCCGTGGGTCCCCATTGCATGAATGTGTAGGATACTTGACGCTGACCAAGCTCGTACGGATCAATGAAGATCGAAGGTATAAGTTTATAGAGTAGATGGAGTCTACAACGCTCTGCTTCCGTGTTGTCCGTATTGTGCGACTCAAGATCAAATGTGATCCGGGAAATTGGATGGAATGAGCTTGGGTTACGGATAACAGCGGAGACGGAGGACATTGATCAAAGGCAACTCGAGTATAACTACGTCAATATTTGGCTTCAACAAATCAATCAGATGTATAAATAAATAATACTTCTCACGGAGTGACACTGAGGCACATGATAGAGGTCACAACATACTATACAGTTCCTCGGCAAAAGCCTAAAGTTCTACACACACGATGGGTCCCGAGGCAGACGATATTTTCAAGATTACGATGGCTTCCCGTCCCACAGTTTCCGTGCGCTCGTCTGCTGGCGGTACGCTTCTCGTTGTCGTCGTCGTTGCTCACAGTGTCGAGCTCATCTCATCGCAGAACCATCTTCCTCCCTTCCTCTACCTGCGGTCTTGACTGCCCCCATTCGGCTTGATGTTGTCAGACAGGTTCATAGTAAGCTCAAACTATTCAGTTGAACCAAGAACGCAGCTTACATGCCTCAGAGAGCATTGCCAAGAACAGGAGGCAGGCATATGCCGTGAGTGAGAAGGCCGGCCACCAAACTTCTGCCGAGTCTTGGGGTACTGGTCGTGCTGTTGCCCGTATTCCCCGTGTTGGTGGTGGAGGAACCCATCGTTCAGGTCAGGTATGCCTATCTTCATTTTATATCTCTACCGTGGAAACTCATTGTAACAAATATAGGCTGCTTTCGGTAACATGTGCCGCGGAGGACGCATGTTTGCTCCTACAAAAACTTGGCGCAAGTGGCACGTCAAGGTCAACCAAAACCAGCGTCGCTTCGCTGTTGTTGCTGCTCTCTCGGCATCAGCTCTTCCTAGCCTTGTTCTTGCCCGTGGCCATCGCATCGAGCAAATCGAGGAAGTTCCCCTGGTGGTTTCCAGTGCTGCTGAGTCGTTCACTAAGACTAAGGAGGCAGTCGCCCTCCTGAAGGCGCTGAAAGCTCATGCTGATGTTGTCAAAGTCTCCAATTCCCGTAAACTCCGTGCTGGGAAGGGAAAACTCAGGAATCGTAGGCATCGTCAGCGTCGTGGTCCCCTCGTTGTATATAATGAGGACAAGGGTATTGTGAAAGCTTTCAGAAACATCCCAGGAGTCGAACTTGTCAATGTCCAAAGGCTCAACCTCCTTCAGCTTGCCCCTGGTGGTCACATTGGTCGTTTCATCATCTGGACTGAGGGTGCTTTCCAGGTTCTCGACAAAGTCTTTGGCACCTTCGACCAAGTCTCTGATTACAAGAAGGATTACATGTGACACCCATTCCTTACCCTCGAAATTTATAGAACTGATTCACGTGTCTTCCAGCCTTCCTTCTGCCAAGATTTCTAACCCTGATGTCACCCGTCTCATCAATAGTGATGAAATCCAATCCGTTGTTCGTCCCGCTGGTAGGAAAGTAGAGAAGCGACCCTGGACTCAAAAGAAGAATGCCCTGGTCAACAGGGGCATTCTGTTCCGTCTCAATCCCTACGCTAAGACACAAATTAGGCACCAGCTTCGTACGTTGTTTGCGCTCTCATTTGTCTTATCTTTGCTCATGATTTTCTTTCAGTTTATCAGCAGCGCATCAAGAAGCAGACTATCAAGAGGCCCAAGGCACCGAAGGCTGCTGGCAAGGGGTTCCTCAACAACCTCCTTGCTCCTTGAGACCATTCTTGTTGATTTTGAGTTGTGTATGTGCAATGTTGACTATGTTTCGAACGAACAATTCAGTGGCTTCAGAGCGTGAAAGTGATCTGTGGAACTGAGTTTACTTTCAGAGTCTATGCTAGTTATGTGCCGCTGAACGTTCGACCTCTAATAGTATGCTGGTAATGGAGGCTCTCTGACCCCTTCTCTAAACTTTCTCTCTTCTTCCACATTGTGAATTTATTTGCCTCACGGAACTACTAAACTCCCAGTATCCAATGACCAACTTGTCTCTATAGTCAAAGCCCACTGTTCCTCCATTAAACTTTGTGGATGTGACAAAATAGTTCCTCCACAGTCAGAGTCGTCGGTGTGAGCAGACGATGCTCAAGTTCCACCAGCCATCACCAACAAAAACCACGTCATCATAGGGTAACAAGAAAAAGAAAAATCACGGTTGGGGAAAGGAGTCGACAAACACAGTTCCTTCAGTAAGGCAGAGGAACTGAAATCCGACACCAATACAAGACAGCTGTTTGACTGATTGAAAACAGGAGCCGGGCTTAATTAGAGTCTTGACAGTGGTAGAGCGAGCGAACAAACTTCCTTAACATCATCGTCAACTGGCCATGACGATAATTCGGGACGGTTTGGGCGCTGAATGACATTTTTGGATTCTCCTCGGAGATACAAGTCGATCTCGCCGTCCGGCCTCGCGATAACCAGGGAGTCGAACAGAATCAGTGGTAGAAGCGATGGTCGAATGCGGATAAGATGTGAAATTCCATATGGCTAAAAAATAACCTAGCCGAGCAGTGTAGATTTTATCTCAACAGAAGATGCGATAATTTGCGCATCTGATCTATCGATGGGAACTTCTGGTTTGACTTCCTTCTCTAGCTCCTGAGGTGGCTCAACAATGAGCAGTTTGAATTGAGATAGAATCTTCCTCTCAAGAGTCTTGTCCTGTCCTAGGAATTCTCTCGGCATGATGTAGAGACAGGTTGATAGGCAATAGACAAGTTTACGGGATTTTTACGTTGATAGTGAATATGGTGGCATCAGCTCCTCCACAATACAGTTTATCCCAATCATCGCAGCGAGTGAGAAACATTGTGTCGTGTCTATGCCCGCATAAGCCAGATCGTCAGTCAGACCGCCAGCAAAACCGGGGATGGTTTGAAGTATCAGAATTTAGCAAGCAGGGGTGTAGTCATCATTAAACTGCGAATCAAGAACCTACATTACAGATAGATAGATAGCGAGTCAAAAATCATAGTCAAGAACTATTTCAAAGCCGGAGAGTAGATAACACGTAGCAAAAAAAAAAGAAGTCAAAGTCGTTGGAGATTGGAACCCTATTTTCCTTTCTTTTTCTTCCTCTTACCACCTGTGCCAGGGGGCTCGTTTGTTCCATCAGTATTCGGTGTGGCAACTCCACTATTCCCACCCGTCTTCTTTTTGCTTTTTTTCACCTTCACAGGAAAGCCAAACTCGCCTTCAGCAGTTGCAGTGGGAGGTTCTTCAGTATCAGGCTGCATTGCATCTCCGGCGGAAGTAGCTGGAACCATCCCATCGTCGGCAGTTGGTGTTCCTGAAGCAGTCGGCTTCTCGGAGTCGATCAGATCATCATGGGGACTGGCATCTGCTTTCAAAAGGGCATCTGTAGTGGTTTCGACGTTTTCGGCAGTTGGTATAATGGTGGATACAGGACCTGGTGTTGGTACCCGAGAAGGCACTTGAGATTGAGCCTTTGAAGGTGTTTGGTCACTTAAGACGTGTGGTGGTGGATCGTGAGTTGTGTTAGCATCACCTGCATGATCAGTGGCTGAAGCGTCGACCGGGTGATCATCAGCGGAGGTTGGAGCATGGTACAAATCATCAAAGAGAGATGAAGAATTCCTGGCTAGCCCGCCGCCTACGTCGATGAGTTTCAGTTCTTCTGGAGATAACTGAGAATCCAAACTACCAAGAGTTGATGCTCCCCAAGTGGTGCTAAATGCACTCTTGATACTTGGTGCCTGCGACTTGGCCTTTTCACTCCACGAGCTCAATTCCCATCCAAGGCCACTTGACGAATCCCATTTCATGCCTCCAAAGGTGAAAATTGAACTGCTGGTGCTTCCTTCGCCGGTTGTTGTAACTGCCTTAGCCTGCTTGTCCTTTTCCGTTTCCTCTTTCCCTTGTTCTTCCTTCGCTCTAGCTTCTTGCTCAGATTTTTCTCGAGCCAAGTGATCCTCTTCTGCCTTCCTTGCCTCTTCTGCCTTATTCTCCTCTTCAGCTCGTTCTTGGGCCTCCTGCTCGGCTTTATCCTGTGCTTCTTGTTGAGCTCTCTCTTGAGCTTCTCGTTCAATCCTTTCCCTTTCTTCCTGTTCAGCTTTTGCCTTTGCCTCTTCGGCAGCTTTCTTCTCAGCGTCCTCTCTTTCTTTCGCCTCTTGTTCTGCCTTCTCTTTTTCTTCTCGCTCTGCTTTCTCTTTCGCCTCCTGATCGGCCTTCTCTTGCTCCATTTTCTCCTTCATAGCACGCTCCTCAGCATCCCGTGTCTCACGTTCCATCCTCTCTTTCTCTTTCTCTTCCTCGTCCTCCCACGGATTAAACGCAGTACCTTTCTTCTTCTTCCCCTTCTTACTTCTCACAGATGGTTCATTCAATGCAACAGCAGCAGCCTTTGCCTCCTTCTCCTTGTTCTCTCTCTCCATTTCTTCCTTCGCCTTTGCTTCTGCGTCTTCTGCGTCTTTTTGAGCCTTTTCTGCCGCTGCCGCTTCAGCTTCCCGCTTTGCGGTCGCTTTCGCTTCCTCTTCCTTCAGTAATTGTTCTCGTTCCTCTTTCTCCAATTTCTGTCTCTCTTCGATCGCCAACCTCTCCTGTTCCTCCTTCGCTAATCTTTCCTGTTCCTCCTTTGCCAATCTTTCTTGTTCCTCCTTTGCCAATCTTTCTTGTTCCTCCTTTACCAATCTTTCCTGTTCGTCTTTCTCCAGCCTCTCCCGTTCCTCCTTTGCCAATCTTTCCTGTTCTACTAACTTTTCCTGTTCCTCCTTTGCCAATCTCTCCTGTTCCTCCTTCTCCAGTCTCTCCAGCTCCTCCTTTGCTAATATTTCCTGTTCCGCCAATCTTTCCTGCTCCGCCAGCTTTTCCTGTTCCTCCTTTGCCAATCTTTCCTGCTCCGCCAACTTTTCCTGCTCCTCCTTTGCCAATCTTTCCTGTTCCTCCTTCTCCAGCCTCTCCTGTTCCTCCTTTGCCAGTCTTTCTTGTTCCTCTTTCTCCAGTCTCTCCAGCTCCTCCTTTGCTAATCTTTCCTGTTCCGCCAATCTTTCCTGCTCCGCCAGCTTTTCCTGCTCCTCCTTTGTCAATCTTTCCTGTTCCTCCTTCTCCAGCCTCTCCTGTTCCTCCTTTGCCAGTCTTTCTTGTTCCTCCTTTGCCAGTCTTTCTTGTTCCTCTTTCTCCAGTCTCTCCAGTTCCTCCTTGGCCAATCTTTCCTGCTCCTCCTTTGCCAATCTTTCCTGTTCTTCCTTCGCTAATCTTTCCTGCTCCTCTCTCACCAGCCTCTCTGCTTCAGCTACTGCAATCCGCTCTCTCTCAGCTTGTTCCTCAGCCTCTTTCGCTGCAAGTCTCATCTGTTCCTCCTGTTCCAATCTAACCCTTTCCCTCTCAGCTTCTTCTTCTTTTTCTTCTTCTTCTCTAGCTTGTTTCTTTTTCCTCTCTTCCTCCTCCTTTTCTGCTGCTGCCGTCGCCGCAGCCACAGCAACAAGATTCCCCTTCCCCTTCTTCTTTTTCCCTTTCTTTGTAGTTGTAGCAGTAGGCGTAGTAGGCGTAGATACTTCAGCACTCCCAATATCAGGTGTTTGAGCAACTTCACTCGCTGGTGTTCTCGGTGTTTTCGATCCGGAGCTCTTGGGAGTCTTCATTTCCGGTGCTGTAGAAGTGACTGGGTTTGAAGTGTCGATGGGAGGTGGTGGTGGTGGTGATGGTGGTGAAATTTCTCGAGTTGATAGTTCGTTTTGAGCTGAGGACGAGGATGGTCGATCGTTCAAATGCTCCATATGATGGTCGCCGGCACCTCCTCCTCCTCCTTCTTCACCTGTCAATGGTGGTTCACCATCACCACCGCTCACATGAGCATCAACAGGAGGTTCTTCTCGCATCCCAAAAACAGCAGCCGAATTTGAAGGACTCCAAGCCTCTTTATCATGACCACCAATACCAGGAACACCAGCTAACAAATGCGGTGAACCCACCCCACCTTCACCTTCACCTTCACCTCCATTATTGACCACAGATTTCACAGACGGAGAAACAGCCTTGGCATTCGACAACACGCTCGCAGCAGTCGAATTTTTCCTCGATCTCTTTGATCTTTTCAAACTCGTAGTCGACAGTGCAGGTGTAGCAACCGTAGTTGGAAGAACGGGCGTTTGCATATCATCATTCCACTGCTGTTGTTGTTGTAAAGCAGCAGTTTCATCACCGGTGATTTCATCAACAGAGGCAGGATTGACATGAACTGATCGAGGAGTGTTCACTTCACCACCATCCCCATGTACACTATCTCCACTCAGATCAACACCCCTACTCAACGTCTCCGGTAGTGGCAACTCCACATGATGTCCCACTTCAACAGGTGTAGCACTAGACAACAACACAGTCGTACCATCTTCATCTCCCAATGGATGTGACACTTGAGCCGGTGTCTTTTCCCAAGGCGTTTGTGGTCGTTCACCATACGTAGAAGAACGTGGTACATCATCATCCCAAAGTGACGAAATCCTCTCCTTTTCCAATCGAGGTCGATCAAAAGTAGACTGGGGAGTATGCTGGCTCGAGGCATGAGCATGAGGTGTATGAACCCGACTATGGCCAGAAACATTGGATGGAGTTCGAGATCGGGGATGACCACTACCAGGTTCTGTATCCCAAGGAGAATGGTCCTTGGGATTCGCGATCGTCGTAGATATAGTTTCAATAAAAGCACTCTTGTTATGGTGTGATGTAGGATGTGACGATCGCAGAGAATGTTGACTGGGACTCTTGGCTTTATCACTCCCGCTCCCACCATAAACCGAACTTGCACGTGTCGTAGAACCACCAACAGGAGGGGGATCTGTAACACCTAAAGCAGGTGAAGGTTGTGCGCTATGTCTCGGTGACACATGTTGTGAACCACCACCAGCACCCCAAACAGCCGTCAACGCTTCACCAATCTTCGGTGTAGCCCTGGGCACCTCATTTCGAGGATCTCTATCTTTACTCCGCGATGAAGACGAAACAGTCCTCCTATCACTGTCATACCCATTCTTCGAAGAAACAGAGTGTGCCCTGGATATTGACCGATCCCTATCCCTATCCGACAATCTTGCAGCGTCAGGCATGACAGGAGCAGCTCCAGAGGCATAGGATAGTTCACTACGAGGACGACTCGTTGAGGGTTGTCGACTGGGTAACGCTGATGGTGGAATACTCGGTTGTTTCCTACTGTGGCTGACCGATTCTGCACCAGGTGTTCGAGCGCGAGACACAGGTTCGGATCGGTTGGCGGCAGTCGAGCGAGGCCTGTTGTCGACAACTAGAGTATCAGCCTCATCTTCTGGGAATACATCCGGTTCGTCTTCATCTGCTCTATGTCCACGTTCATTGTAAATGATAGACGCCGGTCCACTAGAGTACAAATGAGGAGAGGATAGGATCAAGAGAACCAAGGATCGCTTACTATTTCGTCATACCCTGTGAAAACAAGAAAAGTCAAGGAAGGAGAACGACACCTTTTGATAATAGCGACGTACGTTATCTACCCACTTGATTCTAGCCTTAAATTCTGTCAGTCCAAACTGGATCTCAACAGAGAACACAATCGTCCAATATGTCTTCCCACCCTTTCCCGCCTTTGGCTCGGCACTACTTGCCAAAGGGGATAAATCAGCGCGCACAACGCACAATGTTGAGAAATTATCTGATGACAGCATCCAATGAACATGAGTGACGAAAAATATTCCACAAGTGCGTACCAGCTTGTCTCATGATCCACAACGGTATCGTATCACCACCGCCTCTATAGCACCAGATCTCGACTTCAAATACAGACAACATTGAAAGACTCGTCAATTCTGTACAGTATTTCCTGGTGAACACAGTCGATTCTTTCACTCGCACACCCTACACGAACAGTATGGTCAACGATGGCTTGACGCAGTCCATTCTGTGCTCACCCTTGATAGAATACAATCAAACGCGTCAGGCAACAATTTGGGACCACTCGGCAATTCACACAGCCTCTCCTTTCGGGCAACATGATCCGGATCATCGGGATCCATTTCTCTTAGAAATTCAACGCCGTACATGAACTTGGACATGCGAGCTGAAACATGATGATCGCAGTAAAATCCAATGGCGCCGTCTGCAACCGCTTTTGATCTGATGGAGGACAGTTGAGTGTGAAAATTGAAAAGGAAAGATGGGTAAACGCACGTCTGAGTATCAGGCCTGCTGACCGCGACTTTGTATGGCGCTAATCGTTCCTGTAGCTGTCTAAAGTTGTACTAAGGGGTCAGGAGGTGGCAACGGCAATAAGCGGGCGCAACGTGCCCAAATAACCAAGGTGAAGCTGCATATCCACCAACTAGGAATACAGACTTGATCATCCCCCGAGAAGCTTCGATTTGTGCTTTGATGGCACTGAATGCAGCTAAGGACAATGAGATGATGAGATGATGTGGTATAGAGCCCGCACCATGAACAGATGGTTCAAACAGATCCGCTACTTCCTGTCCTGTCAATTTCAACTGTCCACCGCGTATACCGGCAGCGGGGTCTTTATCGAGGGGAGAGCCAAAAGGCACAAACTGTAGGTCTTTACGTTCACGGAAGAGACGTTTCGTCGTTTCGTCGAAACGGCGTGTGATATGATCAAGGGCGTCTGGGGTGCCATAACGCGAGTTTTTGAGTTTTCCTACATGACAGTCAAAAATCTGAATGTCCTGGCAACGGCAGCGGACAGACCTTGTAGGAATTCACGAGCCCGACGAGATACGAAGACAGAGCCAGCAAAGATACAATCTGGAGGCGCGATTTCCTCTATAACAAGGGGCGAGGTGGCTCTGATCGCGTATGCACTGATATCAAGCGTGCCGCCCCCGGCATCGGCTATCAGAAATCCGTGCTGAGAAGGGTCCTATGATCGATGACATACCGACAACACGTGTTAGGTCTTGTTCAGCCTATGGCGGAAAAAAGGATGTGGACTGACAGAAAGAACATCGGCAGCAAGGCCATTGAGAACGCAGGCGTGGAGACTTGCTTCGCCTTCTGTAACAAATCTGATTCTAGCCTTGCCCTGATTTGATTCGGGAATGAGACCGCCGTATATGGCTGCTCTTCGCATCTTGCTCTGCTGAGCGCCTTCCCATCCGTTTGGATGTGACAGGACGAACTGGATGTCATTCTCGACCTGGTTCCAGAGAACGGCGCCGTTGGCATGGGTGTCGGTGATGAAATTGCGTGTGCAGCGATAGAGGTAGGCAAGAAAGTCGCCAAAGACGTGGACAGCGGTCTTGCGCTTGGGCAAAGGGCCGAGGCGCATGCCGTTCATGTTGAGGCGCATGGTGCGGGGGCGAAGACGCAGTTTGAAGCTGGGACATGGGCGAGTGAGTGAGTGTGTGCGGCTGAGAAGGGAGAGAGTGTGCACACAGATCAGCCTTGATCCATGCTTCGTCCTCGGCTTGGGCCTGGATGGTGACAGTGTCTGCTTCAGCGCCGGCAGCCATCATCTTGCCATGTCTGTCGTAGTATATGACGGAGGGGATCTTTGTGTTGCCAGCGACATGTTCCTGGCCAGGGAACCTGGGAGTAGTGGGGTGTGTGTGTACACGCAAAAGAAAAGGAGAGAGAACGAGCCTACCTGGTTACGCCGTGTATCTTGGGAACGACGTCTGGCTCGAGGATGGCATAGGAGACGCCGCTGAAGGTGGTGCCGATGTCGATGGCGATGACGAGGGCGCGAGTGTGGCCCGGGTAGGGCTTGCGGGTGTCTGGAGTAGGCATGAGAGGAAGAAATATATAAGGGATAGAGATACTGTATTTTATAGACCATGGCCCTCCCGCTCTTCTCCTCGCTCTGCCATTATCTTGCCGCCTATATTTCTCTCCCGGCGTACCTCCGCCTCCCCGCCGACGTCCAGCCCAGTGGTCCGCCCGGAGACCCCGAAGCTCGGCCGTCCTCGGCGCTGCCGGTCACGGTGGTTGGCGACATGCGGCGTGAACTCGAGCATACCAAATCCGACCTCGCACGCTCCAATGCCGAGCTCGTTCGTCTCCACGACCGCTGTCGTCGTCTCGAGCGTTCTCTGCGCGACTCCCGCGACGAGCTCAGGACCAGAGACGATGAGATCGACAAGCTGAGGCGACATCCATCATCTGCCGACGACGAACAGCAGGCAAGAGCCCGCACAGCCGATGCCTATCTCACTCGCACAGACACCTGGTCGGGAGCGCAGGTGCTCCAAGCCGTGCACGACATCAACTTGGAAATTCTGCAGTTCGCTGCCGCTGCCACCGAGGTCTGTGCGTTCGACCACAGTGCTCGGCCGTCGTCGTCGCGTGCAATCCAGGCCATGCACGACACCTCGGCTCGTCTCGGTCCCAATCTCGCACGGATCCTTGCAAACAGGGACCATTCACTCGATCCCATCCTCGTCCAGCTCGCGCTTCAGGGCTGCCTCACACTCTGTGTCACCCGTGCACTGTCTTCCTTCTGCGTCGGCTTTCCCTCCAAGTCGGATTCCCTTCTCCACCAGATCCATCGTCGCATGGCCCTTGCAGGTGCGCGCACTCGTCTACTCTCCCCGAGATCACTTTACTTGACGATGCTCAGAGCCCCAACCAACATCATCAAAGTGGCGTGCGCTCACCCATCAGCACATTCATGCCATGTACCCCTCTCTCACAGAATACTCCATAACCGATCTTACAGACACCATCCTCCGCTGGTCATCTGACATCTTCCTCATTGCCGGCTGCCTCACCTACGAATCCACCTCATCACCACCTGCCTCACCCGACACCAGTCTCCGTTCACGCTTCGGTGAACACATCCGCCGATTCTCCCAATCTGTCATTCACCTCGCCAAAGTCTTGCGCCAAGAAATTCTCTCCACTTCTTTCGAACTCATCGCCATCGATCCAAACGACCCCAAATCCTCATCCTCATCAACGGCGTCATCCAACGGTCTGTCTGGGCCTCCCTTCCACGAACGAACTATGATGGACGCCTTTGGCGAATACGGCCATTCCCACGGCTGTGTCCTAGCTACTACAGAACTAGGCTTGCGATGCGTCACGAGAATAGGTACGAGAGAAGGTGTAGGGAGTGAAGAAGAGGTCTTGCTCGAACAGAGAGTCTTGTTAATGCCCAAAGTCGTCCTGGACAGTGTTTTGGATGTTCTCGATCAATAACGTCGCAAAACAAAAAAAATTGACTCCTGGCCAGGATTTTATGGTCAACTGGCCATCAGGGCCAACTGACCAGTCTTATATCGTCTAATTTTTAAGAAAAAATGATGGGTCAACATCCCAAGCGATATATTATTTGTTTTTTTAAGAAAAACTCGTCTAATATAATACATTTATGGCAAATACGATATTCTTTTTAAAGAAAAAATGATGGATCAACAAACTAACAACTCCATCCAAAACACACCTCACGTTCAAAGATAAAAAACAAACCCGTCTTTCGTGCTTTACATCTTACCCGTCAGATCGGATAACAAGATTCATTGATCTACATCGAGACGACAAAAAAAAAAGCAAGCCCAAAAAATACAACACACACAGACGCATACTACACACAAGTAAGGATATAAGGACATGATAGAAAGAAAGAAACGTGGGAGGGGGAGAGGAGTCAAAGAGGAACACTATCAATAACCTCCCGCAGCCACCTCCTCCTCCATTGGCTCCCTCAAAGGATCTCCTCAGCCTAATGTAGGTATTTCTCATTGAGAGCATGTACTTCCTTGGCAAGATACGGCCAACTCAACGTCCTCGATAACTCTCGCTTCAGCCTACTCTCATCCCCACCCGCACGCTCTCTCGCAAGCTTAATCTCCCATCCACAGAGATTATATAGCAATCGCATATTAGGCTGAATAAGGACTGACAATCGGCGGGATCGAACAATGAGATACGCATCGACCAGAGGAAGGTTCAAATACTTCATCACATACGCGATCTAACAATCATCATCACCAACACATCAAATCAAAAAAAAAACTCACCGTCACAGTCGCACTCCTCGATACACCAACACGACAATGCACAAGCACTTGTCCACCATCCTGCCGCGCTTTATCAATCCACTCACAAATCGGTCCAAGCTGCGGCTCAAGTGTATCAATCCCATCATCACAAACACCCTTGATATCCAACACCTTGATCCTCCCTTCTCTTTCCTCAATCCACAAGTTGCCCTGCATCCATGATTCTTTCCCAACATCATAGCGCACAGAAGGAGCGGAATAACTGTATGTATCTGAAGTCACGGTGGCCATGCCATAGTGATCACCGTCTTCAGCAGACAGGGGCGAAGGTGTAGGGGGTGGGACAAGTGCACATTCACCAACAGATACGACATGTGTGATACCAAGCGCATGAAGCATATATGCATTCGCCGCATGGTTCCTAGGCCAACCAAAACATGAGCTCAACAGACGCCATTCATGTAACAAGAATCAAAACATACAAATTCCCCAGATACAGAAACGGCAAAACTCGACTCGGGAAACTCCCATCAAACCTAGGATCATTGAACCATGCCTGATGATCTCCACTAAACGTACTCGGCAACCACGGACTTGTCTTCGCTCTCGGTCGACCCTTCAAAATCGAACCATTACCCGGCCCTCCATTCGCTAGAGGACTACTGCCACTCCCGCCCTGTGACATCGCTTCCATCTCCCAAGTTGTTGTACTATTCTTCTCAAGAGTCTGCACTTGCTTCTGTAGAATACCAGAGTTTGCCAGCGGTTGTGGTTGCACCATAACAGCAGGTAACCGAATCACCCCGGAGATAGGCGGAAGCGTAGCAAATGATACACTTTTTGCAGTAGGTCGGTTCCCTGCTCCTCCCACTCCCCGTAGGCTTCCACGTGTACCACGTCCGGCATCAGCACTTCCAACAGAGCTGTGGCTAACTTGTGCCCCACCAATCCGTTCTCGATCTTCTTTCAACCTTGCTTCAATTCTTCGTAATATTCCCAGGTCACTGCTGTATACAAAGAAACTACGACGTTTCGCAACTTGGAGTTCTAGATAAGCTTCGGGAAGGTCGAGTCCTCTTACAGCCATGAGAAGAGATAAAGCTGGGACAGAAGATTCTGTATACCCATCAGAAGAGTACATCAGAATCTTGAGAGGTCGCGTAGGTTGAGGTCGAGGCCTCGGTTTCAAAGTAGCTGGTATGGGGATGGTCGAAGGGGAAGTAAGTGATCGATTTCGGATAGGCAATGTCGTGGTCGCAGGTGTGTTTCCGGAAGATAATAATAATCTCGATGCTGAAGAGGAAGATGTAAATGGACCAAATGAAGACATGAAAGAAGACCAACGTCTTGCACATGGATTGTCAGTTGTATATGATGACGACTGAGGTGGACCAGAAGGGAGTGAAGGCGAGGGGGGGCGAGCAAGGGTATACGTTGGAGGAATGACCGGTCGTAACCATTTCTCCAAGAATCTGATCACAGGCATCAAAGAGCTCATTGTAGATTGCGTATTCACAGGCGAACTGGGCAAAGTTAGATGAATGACGGCACGGGCATTTGGAGGAGGCCTAGGTAGTATATCTCCTTCCTCAACTTCCTGACCACTATCAAAACGTTCCTGCATTTGACGCTCGTACTTCTCCGTCCACAAAAGGTCTAACGTACTCAGATGTTCATCTGCTGCTCGAAGGTGGGCAGCACTAGGGAAAGTTGCAAGTTCGTGACATTCAATACAGATATCGAACCCAAGACCTCTTTTCGGGTCGTTGGTACCGTCAAACTCGAAAAGACTATCTTCGGTATCATTGGTTTCCAGAGCCAAAGGCACATCGCTGGAGTTTCCAAGGAAGACTTGACCAACAGCAGGGTTAAAATAAGACGAGGTCGACGAGAAATCGATATTAGAGGTAAGAGGAGGGGAAAAGGTAAAATTCTGCTGGTGCGCTATGGGAGGCTGAATTTGAGGCAAAAATTGGAGGTGAGATGGTCGGGTGGAACGATAAGGATGATGTGATGATGCAAATGAATGGGATCGATGCCTCTGCTGGGGTGTATTCGTTCTTTCCTCACGAGGACTCCAACCAGGAGAACCGACTGAAGCGTTGGTAAGAGATGTCGGGAACAAGCTGATAATTTCCGAAGCTTTCGTCAAATCCCGCATCTCCTCTTTCTCACGCTGTGCAAAGTCAACCGTGTTATGACAAAGACGATCAGATAAAACTTGGCCTGGTGAGGAACCATCGACGTTCATAGTCATCAAATCAATGACATCGCCACCAGATTCCCGCGAAGGATCAGACTTGAGAAGTTCGACGACGTGGCCATCTGGTCCATCCGTGTGTGCACCATGTGTATGGATCCGTCGACCAAAAAGGCCACCGGTGACTGGCTTAACACAGATGCGCATCATCAGATGAGATAAATCCTTCTTCATATCATCCTCCGTCGCATCAAGGACAAAGACATTGTACTTCAAGAGACCATGAACATCCTCTTGATCGGGTGATAGTGAAAGCCCAAGGGATTGAAGTCGCTCATGGCGCTTGATTTCAATTGCTTCAGCAAAGCGCTTTCCTAAATTGACGGCGGCCGAGGAAGCTCCTTTAGGAGAATATACCACAATGTCAGAAAGGGTTGCATATATCGGCTAAAAATAGATATTGAATTCAAAAGTCCCGAAACAGGGGTATAATGGCATACCACCTGGATACCAAAGTTCCGGAGGGAAATTCCATTAGGAACGTTGGCCGGAGCGAATTCCCAATCGAGGGAACCATCCTGCGCCTTGACACGCCGCAAGAGCTCCTTGGGTCGAAACGTACCCGTGATTAGGGGAGGTGCAGCTGGATCTGTGACCTTTGCCGGGGGTGGAAGAGCTCCAGGCTTGATGTCTGATTCTGGGCTGTGCAAGTAGACGTGTCAATTCATATCTTGACATGCCATTCAGGGGGAAGAGCAAATGTATCCGAGCTAGGTTGAAGAAACTGGACACTAAGTCTTTGTGAGAAGAAACACAATAGCCGATTTGACATCATGAGCTGCTGAAGCTATTGACGACGACCATGGCCAAAGCCTTGGCTTCATTCTAACCAGGTCGATTGGGGTGGGCCAGGGTCGACAAAAGCAAACCACAGTTTCGGAAGATATAACACTCACCCTAACAAACAGCCTTCAGGAGTGGTGTCGAGGGTAAGCGGAGCCGAAGAATCCGTAAGAGGGGATGGTGAGGGTGTTGAATTGTCGAAGAGGAAACTAGTACCGCTTGAAACGCTCGTAGAGCTTGAGAGGGAGGACGGGAGAGTAAGTGGGGCAGGAAGAGGAGGGTGGACAGTGCGGTGGGATATGGGATGCATATGTGACTGACTGTTAGAATCTGGTGATACAATCTTGTCTTTGGCTTGTTCGTTGAAAAGAGTCGAATGTTGATGTAGCACCCTCCTGTCGTCAGAGCCAGCAACACATATGTGATTATCCTGGTTTGTGCTGTTAGAGAAACCTTCCATGTCGAAGTCATCATCAAACGACTCTGAGCTCGTGGAATACGTTGAACTCGAGGGAGACGGAGCGGTGACTGTAAGTCCATTCTTTCGACGAAGAAGACGAAGTGACACCACATCTCCGTCTGCTTCAATGTCTTCTTCACAGACAACGCACACGAGCCCTCTGTACTTGGGGACCTTTACCCGTGGCTTCTGTGAATCTGGAAAGAAATGGGTCTCCCGTGCGTTTGGTGCAGTAGCGAAGAACGAGTTTTGAGCTTCGTTCTCGCCCTCTAAGCCGTGCAAAAACGGAAAGAGAACATGGTCCTGAGGGTGGGCAAGGATGTGGGAGAGATAAAGCTGCTCAAAGGTCTTTAGGGACAGCAGACGGACATGGGGAGCAAGCTCTGGAAGAGAGCTGGGAAGACCAGGAGGATAGACAAGGCCATGGGCGGCGCCAGTGTGCATGGCTGCAGATTTATGCCGGCACTTGTTCTCGAGTGCAGGAACCAACCGTTGCCAGTATCTCGCCGTCTCACTCTTTCCAAACTGGGAATCTCTCCGGTAACTCCCGAAAGGATCTCAGATCAGCACTGCCTCGTGTCTATCACATGATCTCAGAGATCTTCGCATCCCCCGCAGTAGCTGCCACAGAGGCCCACCGCCGTATGGTACAGCAGTGCCAGAATTTCCAACTCTCACGACTGTCTTCTCACCACCTGACCTCACCTTAATTCAACAGCCCGTGCTAACAGGACCTCAGTTCTCGGCCCCACAAAAGGCCCAGGCAAGAATTATTAACTCTATATGTAGCTTTAATCTCCTTTCAGTGGCGGAACTGCGGCACGATGTTGCCTTCCGCTTGCTTCTTTTCCCATCATTCTAACACGTTTGGGTTCCTCGTTTGCGTGTCTGCTGATCAACTACGACGATGATGATTACTCCTCTTGGTTAGCGTAAACTATGGTGTAGATCATACACTCGACTCCAGGCCTGCTCAACGTGATGCTCTTCTTGCCTTGTACTATAGCCCACATCTGGAAGTATTCATTTATGGAACCTAATATTTCGAGACCATATTCGTGGCGATCTCAGGGGTTTATGGCTATCATAATCAAGAAGCTGGGGACTCAGACGAAGCTCCCACTCAGATTCTAGACGGTGAAAGAGAAAGATTAATTGACAGCACCAGCACCCTTGGACCAGCCCAGGCAATGAGAAGGATCCTTTACTCCTTCCGCGGTATCCCCCTTTACCCCATTCTGTCGCGCTTCTATCGTTCTCGGAAGTTTGCGCGTATTTCCATACCCACAAGATCCGAACTCGAAAGCAGCAGACGATCCTTCTGCCTCAACGATATCGTATACACATGCCCTGTGTAGTTCATTTCTCGGTAGTTTGAAGAATGGAAGGAGTCAGTAGGTGGATAACCCGGAGATCCATTTCCACCCAGGACTCAGATATTATTGAGTAGTCTGAGATCCTTGATTCATCCCATGTGTAAATGTATGACATAATTATGATTCAGATCAGCACAAGAAGTTGTGTGGATAGAGTTTAATCGTGAATTGGCCCTAAGACGTATTAGGATATTGGATTTATGTGGTTACAAAGTAGAGATAGAATAATGGTAAGTATTCCGTCCCTTCATCAATCAGAGCCCGAGTCACCGTTTGCAGATATAGAAGATGGACTTGAGCACTCGACTGTCTCGCCTTCATAAACGTTTTATGGTAGTCATCTGATCTGAGATGACCACTGTGATCACTCGCCGTCACTGTCGACATGAGATAAAGTGGTTGCATAGTTACATAATGAGAGATCTTTTGTGGAGAATTAAACTTCAGGGTTGCGGCGAGAAAGGAATGTCAGTGTTGGAAACTCATCCCCAAATAGTCGAAAGAGGAGACTAGACTTGGATACATCTGGTTCATCTGGAAACCGGTCCCTGGATTATAGGAATCCCTGTACCTTTTCACCATATGGATCCAATGTGTTTCCAAAACAAAGCACAATCTAAACACATAATGGTCACCATAATCGATGCAGTACCTTCAAAAGATTGTCAATGCGTCTGAATAATCACCGCTAGTCGACAAATTCACTTGGCAACACACCGCCAATACCGGATCTTCGCCGAAACAGGATTACAACGTAAATCTGTGGATCACCAGATTTCGCCGGAAACATGGTCGGTGAATAATTTCGATGATCGGCCTATATAACCGGCTTCTCCGCGCATGGGCGGAAATTTGGACATGGCACTGCATAAGAGCGCCAGCGAATCTCACGCTCGTGGATGTTTTAGATATTCGACAGTCCCCACATCGACAGAGGCAGGAAACCTTATGGACCGGAGAATTGAAAAACCCATCACATATCTAATTCACGTGACACTTATTGCTCTTACGTAGCGTCCATCTCTTCTTGGTCCTCAACGACGACGACGATTGTTGTCGTACGTAGCAATGGCAAATGACCCACCGCTACTCTCATCTACTACACCGTCTGCTGTGGCACCTGCGAATGTTACAATAAGGCATATGTGAGTACTTAGCCCTGTAACCCCTATTGTCTCTTGCAAATAAGGACTTGTGCTGACATGAGTCTACTAGACAACTGCGGGACCTGGTCATATGTCCTAGAGATCGTGGTGTACTGAACTATGTTCATGAGGAGACCATCACTGAACATGATATTCTGAATGATTCAGTCAGTTCCCGATCACTCAAGTGCCAAGTATATCGCCTCTGAACATATTGTAGACCCGACCACTTGTGAACTTAAACTTTATCCCTAACACCCTCGCTGCTTTACCTCTCAATTCGCATGACACATTAATGGCTGCTGGCGGGCAAGATGCCGAACTACATCTCTCTTATCACACTATCACACCCTCCAAGCAATTCCGCAGCAAGCTGGTGTGGCAAACTGAACAACAGTTGACAGGATCTATCAACAACTCTGTTTTTCTCACTTCTCTGAGCCTCACCCGCTCAAATCAAAATGCTGCAGAACCGAGAGTGGGAATTAGCAATAACGACTGTACTGTGCGGCTTTACGAGGTGCCCATCCGTGTTCAAAGTCAGAAGCGAATGATAAGGACTATTGGGTCTCTTCGATTCGATGTGCCTGTTAATCATTGTATATCTATCCTCTCCATCTCGTGTAGGGTTGGCTGATGCATGTCACAGCTTCTATCTCTCCCGATGGACGGACGCTCCTTTCCGTGGGAGATTCGTCTAAAATTTATTTCCATCACATGCGCGGTGGAGACCCAGTCACGTTCGAGCAAGTTCACACCCTAGTGTTGCCGTCTCCTGATTCTTTGCCTGTCCTGTATCCATCATCCCTTGCTGCTTGTTTCTCGACGGCATTTTCTTCTGATGGGATGAAATTCGCGGTCGCTTCTCAGGAAGGTGTAGTTGCTGTTTGGGATGTTCGTAGCACGAAGCCCATGAAAGTAATACAGACGGACAAGCATCGAGACATACCTTCGGACGACGGTTACTTGTCTGACGACCCTACCGACTGGACCCTGGGACAGTCGAAAGCTCCAGGTTTTAGTGTACGCAATGTCAAGTTCAGTAGCGGTGGTGTCTCAGGAAAGGAAGTGATGACATTCACTCAGGTACGAATTGGTCAGTGCTCTTTACCTGAAAATTCATTTCACCATTTCTATCCAGCACACATCACTGCTGCATGTCGTAGATGCTCGGACCTTTGAGACAGAAGAAATCCTGAAAGTGCCCACTGTCCGTCGTTGTTCTGACCCTCCAGCACCCTCTTCACCACAAGCATCAGAACAGCGACGGCCTTCGCACCGACATGTATTCTCGTCTTTCCCCGCTGCACCTCGTTCTCCAGCGGCACGCATACCAACATCCCCACCGTCACAACGCCGGCTCAGTGCTCCCATAGTGCGGCCTCAGATCATTGAATCCAATGACGCTCTCCGTATTTCTACACCTTCCTTCTCTCCCCCATCTTCTATCTCGGATTCTACATGGCGGACTTTGCGTTTGAGTCACATTCGCAATGGTCGAGATGGCAATAACTATGAGGAATTCCTAGGCGCTCAGTCACAAGGGGATAGGAATTTTGAATCTGAAGTTCATGCACTGTTGCATATTCAAGGTGATGGGAGAGATGAGGATGATGACCCGAACACTGGCTCTTCTCATGGAGACTATGCTTACCGGCCGCCTCGCTCAAGATCAACTAACCGTCCGATAAGGCCTGAAGGCGATAATGAAGTAGATGAACTTGAGTTTGATTGTATATCAACGCATACATCCCGCAGCACTTCTCCTGTTCTGTCTCAGTTTCTGGACTACCCCCCATCTGGTCCTGTGCGGAGTCGTTCCTACTCAAAGAAAGTACTCCCTTCAGAGATTGAGTACAGGGATGACCTTGATATCGCAGGGACATGTTTTGATCCTACTAACGGATATATCTATGTTGCCAGCGAGAAGAGTGTTGTGGAGTGGTCACTACGTGATGCCGATAAACGTTGGTGGCTCGAATCAAGTTGGCGGTAGCAACAACTAGGGGTCACAGCCTCAGGTATTACCATTCCTCTTGTGCAAGGCTTTTACCTTACCGTGGTTTCTGACCCTTGAAAATTTTTGTGGAAATGTTAATCAAGACCCGGACTGCTTCCACACCCATTTGTTGCCTGAAATGCTTTTTTGGCTGGTTCTATTTATGTATTGTGTCCCAGCTCTGTAACCTGATCAATGAGGTTTCCTTGCTGATGAGGGAGAGAGAGGGGAGGGAGAAGAGTTCCAGATCTGTCGATTTTCATCCTCACTTTTTTGCCGAATAATGTGAGTGCTTCTGACATCGGCACCTACACTCTGATCCTCCCTGTTGACGATGGTTGATTCAGTCCCTCTACGTTTCTTTGCTTTTTTAAATTTTGCAAGACAATCTATATCAGGACATTTTCTTATGCATGGGCCTGTATGTTGTTATGAGCGGTAATACTAGATAGATGTTTAAGCCATACAATGATAGTGATGGAAATAAGATCTAGAGTGAAGTTAGTAAGGAAGTGTTGGAATGTCGAGCGCTACACTGAAAATAGACTAGGTTTCATATCAAATGTTTCATTTTATTGTTCTAGATACAGGTGAATGGTAGATGTAGAGACAAAGCTTGCTGCATACTTGCAATGAGCTTTTCTCTCTTATTGGGTGACTTCCCATAGGCAGTCTAGGGAAATCTGTGTGCATAGATTTCCCTAGAATGCTCCATGCTGAGATGCCGAGCACGAATTTCAAATTTGGGGGGTCTCCCAGACTCTCCTGGATACTTTTATTAGTCGGATCAAAGTTATATACCATGTCCAGATTCCTGATGGCATCTACTGTGAGATGGAGATGAATATAGTTTATTCTGCTAATGAGTTTCTACTCTATCATGAACTACAGAAGGTTATATGATGAAGCTATTATAATGACAGTGGGAGTCTGAATCATTTTGTGGCATTGTCATTAAGCATCACACACCAGAATACTGGTATGGTATATAATGGCAAGCATTGCACAGCTTGCAAGTAATAGCTCATCCTAAGGGTGATTCAAGAGAGGTGAATCCATGATTTGTCTCAATGTTGCAGTGCAAAACACGTACAAGATGCGCGTGTGACAATATGGCTATGTGAATTGTATTTTTCCTCAGACCATAGAATAAGGTTTGTGTTACACTCCCAGATTCCTAGGGGAAGTCATCCATTGTGTTGTTTGCCCATAACGGTAAAATTATGAGATCATATCTAGAGCAACCAATACTAGGCCAAATTTTTTCCTTCCCATTAACTTGTAACCAATGTTTTCTGGTCTCTTCAGCCTAATTTGAATGGATCTTGTCATACCCTTATGTTGCTTTAACTACTTCAGACCATTTGAATTTATACTCTTACCTATTACTGAACAACACTTCATCTACTCCTCCATAATAATAAGGCTAAATATAGACAAAATTCACAACATGCCAATTAGACATAGCACATAACTCAAGATCTTCTATTGTCTGTTTCACTGGATAAGTATATCTCATTCATGCTCTGATCCTTTGTTCCATGAACATCAGAAGTGAACCGCACACAGTACTTATCAGAAATAGTTGCTTTCTAAGAATTTGATATCAATACTAAATCTCCCGGATATTGATTGCGATACCCAACTGGTCTATGATCATGATCATGATCAAATGATAGTGCACTAAGAGTTTTAGTATTGGATCATGAACAGCAACTCTTCAAACTTCCATAGGGGGTTATATGTCCATACATTGATAAATTTATGACTGTCTTTGCCAACTGGCGGAGTCTGAAAACTTGGATTGCCGACAACCTCCTTGAATCACCATAGGGAATAGTATATCCACATATACGTCCACATATACATTAAAGGTACTTGAAAAACAGTTAAACAGCATAAGAGCCAACTTCTGAGTGAGGGCTACCCGGCAAATAATGATAGTAGTGTTATGATAATCAAGTATGCATATGGTCAAATGCTGTATGGGGCAGTGCAATTAGAATACCGGATTCCGTTATTTAGAATTGATCTGATAAGAAGGTAGTGAATGGCATGAAAAAAATAGTGAATCATAAAGGTAGTCTCTGAGCTCAAAGGCAGGGATTTAAGATATGCGAGCTACTTGACAGCTATATGAAGGCCTTGCGACGATGTGGCGGTAGGACAGGAGCAGTGAACCATGGGAGCTTAAATTGTCGGCTCAGCCATGACAACCCGGACCAGTCGTTGGAAGGACAGGGTAGGCCGTTGCGCGCTCAGCTCATGCATGCGCCGGAAATCTTCTTGATGGCGGTTTTGATCCATATCGTCATCCAAAACCACAAAGGCAGTATCCAAAACCTGACCCGGTCGACACTGCCGACAGCCTACCCAACGACTTTGCAACATATCAGCCAAAACACCGTCGGTTGATCCAACAACACCCCACAGGCGTAGATGTCTTAACTTCGGGCACAACAAACCTTTAAAGTTAGCGTGAAGGAAGGGATCCTCGACATAATTTGGGCCATGGATATCAAGATGCGTCAACATCCGGAGGATCTTGTCATTGATATAACCGGCGTTACTGCGTTCGTGCTGGAAACTGAGATCAAGAAGGGAAGGCGAGATGTACATAAGAAACTCAAGAAGGTCATCCGGGTTGAGTTGAGCCTCCTCCATAGAGAATTTCTCCAAAGCGCACGATGAGCGATCGATAAACTGTCGGAGTAGAGGGAACGACATCGGAGGAAGACGAGGACCCTGAGTGAGGGTGATCTCGAGTCGTTTTAGACTAGGGAATGTGATGAGGTTAAAAAGGATGTTGGGGTCGCCAGCAGCCTCGACTTTGAATGCCTGGAGAGTTTCATGCCTTAGGAGGTCTATCGGAGACTCATCATCAACTTTTGATGGAAGGAGTATGTTCATCTCAACTTCCTCAAGCTTGTCGCATCGAGAAATGATAGTGAGAGCCTCACGGGCGGGGACAAGATGATTGATGGAGAACTGTCGAAGTTGACTCCAAGGCATCGTCAAAGTTGTATATGGTTTCTGGCTGTACCAGCTGATACCGTGAAGGCGCGGTGAAGTCAGCATACGAGATAGAATACTGATTTCATGATTATCCAACCAATAGCCTCTCTTGATAGAGAGGGTCTCCAACACAGGGAATTGGCTATCTGCCGGTAGGCTATCAAGACCCGTATTAGGAACCCAACCGCTCCCATAATCAATGCGCACGTGCTTCCAGCGTTGAGCGTGAGGCACATAAAGCTCCACAACCTGTGAAACCGGCATGGGAGGCCGATTGGCATCAACAACGGTAAGACTCGGTCTCGCATCTTCTAAACTCCACGACAAGGGAACCGTGGCCGAACGCTTGATGAAAAGTCGAATAAGATTTGGATGAGGGCAAAAGCCTGTGCCAGAATTGTTTCTGTGTATAGATAGCGAAGACCAGAGATGTGGAGTAGTGAGTGCTTGCTCTCGGAAAAGGCGATTGACGCTAGTTAGTAAGAGGGGGGCGGATGCTGGGTAAAGATGAATAAATTTTTGAGAAGAAATGCATAAGTTGAATATTCGTTGGAGTAACTCGGATGGGAGACGCAAAATCGGCGAGAGACGCTTGCGGGAGTAATCAAGCTGCATCTCAATATGACGGAGACTCTGGTTTAATTGTTCAAGAGCAAGTTCATGCCGTTTAATTTCTTGCTGGTGGTCATCACGATGTTGAGGATGGAATGAGGACGTGTGATCTGAGGGTGAATTAATTTGATCACTGATTTGGGCGTGCTCTCGCAGTTGTGAAAGCTCAACCTGGACATTCTCCATCTCGGCTCGCTTGGTAAAATATTGTGATTCAAGCACACACATGCTGATGATGATGCTGTCTCTATCGAGCGGTGCATAGCTCGCTTCGGCAAGCAGGGTACTACGTCTGTGCAGAAGCTCGCGAAGAGTGTCGCTTGCCTGGTGAATTTCAGAGTCGAGATAATTGATAAAGTCCTTGTGCAGCCTTGCCTTGTCTGGTAGATATCGATATGAGAGAGAAGCAGAGTCCAGAGGCGGTTGGGCCATGTACGTTTTGGAAAGTGACAGAAAGAACCAGCTGTGTGTCGATGGTGGTACCTGTGGGAATGCATCAATCATCCCACGCTCATCTGTCGTCACCACCCGTCTCCGCTCCATGATTTATCCGACCGGGCCGCTGCCTCTCTCTCATTCAAGTCCCTACTCTTAGTTCGCAGACATTCGCCTCGAAACACCGCAATTCTAAGCAGTTTTCGGCCCAATCAGGTGGGATTATGCTACTGGACAGAGGATGTCATTGCTCACGTGAGATCCGATCAAAGATGATAAACATTCCCCATTTGTCCCATATGACGATATGTCTTTCGTACTCATCATTCCTGGCACTACATTCTCCCAGCACTAACTCCACTTTGTCTTCCCTTCGTAAAACAAACAAGCCCCTAACAGGACATGTTTGTACTATCCCATCAATGAGCAGCTATTCTAGTCTTCTCTACAGAAACATAGTTGGATGAATCTTGTTCTGAAAGAAGCCATCTCAGTTCGGAGAACTTGCTGATCAAGTGACGTATGAACTTGACCGACTTCGATATCAATGGCCTTTATACACGGGAGGCTGTCCACTTGGTCGTCTATTATTGTCATCAGTACACTTTTGGAAGTCTATCCTATTGGTCCTAATAAATGCCACACAATTTTCACATTGGTGGGCCAAGTTCGACCGGAAATAATATTTCGGAGCATAGTATATAATCTCCACCAAGTTCCACTGTGGATTTGTGTAATCATTCCTCCTCACTTTCCTCAAGGTGAAACCGAGGGATAGGCCCATCGATTTTTCTCCAATAAGTATGAGTAGGGATCTGACCCTGGGTCAACGGAGTTCCATTTCTCTAGCAGTACCGCGGTAAATTCAAATTTTCATCCACGTAGCTGATATCTGACAGACAAACTTCTCACGGTTGTACGTATTTAAATCTCTTATGGGCCTACATTTTCTTCCTCCTCCCTTCAGCTTGATACTTTGCTTATCTTGTTCAACAGCCCCAAGTGCGTCTGAAATCAGCACCCAAGCTCTTCCCTTGGTCTTGTTGAGCGCATCGTCCTATACTGGCTGTCATCAGGTTGTGTGTAGCCTCCAAAGCAAAATCGCTTACACACCAATCCGTTATCCCCGAACACTACTCCCTGATGTACTCCATCCTAACACTCCATATTTGAATTCCCAAATCAGGCTTGGACTAGTGAGTAATTTGGCCCAAGGGAGATACCCACGTCATTCACTGAATTTGTTCCTTAGAACTTATAAAAAACACAAGAATCAATATCCTTTTGTGGTTAGAACCCTATATTTAGATACATTACTGAATTTTTTACTATAGTATTTTTGATCTGATAATGAATGATGTTTCAATAGCATCTGAATATATTTATAGTAATGTCCAAGTAACATCCAATTAATACAACTTCATTGATTTTGTATTGGGGAGAACTAGATTTAAAATAATCTTGACATAACTAGGACAATATCCAATACAAGTATAATAATGGGTCACTCACCAATTATGATTTAATGAACCTGGAAATCTTATATTCTACAGTAACTGAGTCAGTCCCTACCTCTACTTCTTACCTTACTATCAGGATTACAACCTACCAGCCTTTGAGAGATTATATGTCTTAACAAAAATATCAGGAAAAATCAAGGAATAATGAGAAATTATAATGCCTACAAAACTTCCTTAGACTCAACACTACTATTGAATCTTGAACCTGACAAATACTCAATACTTTTAGTGAGTAAAGTTGTCAGTTGTTCACACTACTATGCTCACTATAGTTCTCCTCTCAAAAGGTATCCTAGAATGATTTCCCTTCTGACATTTTTCTTCAACAGGAAAACAGTATGTTTTTCTTTGGTTGCTAACCCTTCAAATTTGATGAGGAAGTCAGCAATGTGTTTATTTCCTTAGGTGAACATTTTAAATTTCCATTCTGTATCAGCCTTCTTCGTTTTATCTTTGAACATGAGTCCAAGCTACTAAGCTCATAAAGCTTCCCTCCACATGGACTAACTTATTCCTGGTGAGTAAGTTATCACTTATCCACCCTGCACTGCTTGGTCCGAGCTTCTTTCTAAGACAATTGTCTCAACTCAGTTGACTCTGGATATTGGGACCACTGAGACTTACTTTGTAGTTTACTTATATGTACATGAAGAGAGTACCCGCACACGTATAATTCTCATGTATTGATCATGGCCATCAGATTATCATACAGACTGTATCTGTATTAATCTGCCCCATCTTTCCTTCTGCCACAAGCAAGTAGACCCGTGCAAAGCGAGCGTATGACCAGTGAATTCTTTTTTCAGGCAGGAGATGATGAGCCTTGCGCCGGATTTCTTCCCCTAAGAGTATTTATGAGTTTTGACAACCATAACATGAATAAGGATTCCCTACTTTTTCCGACTCCCAAGCATTTCCTGAAGTCGTCCCCGGAAATAATCAATTTCCTTAGTCCACTCTTCAGTATCATGACCGTGATCTAGGTCAAATGCTCTTGCTTCTCGAAGGAAATGTTCCAGATCTTTCACTCGAGCGATTGATGATTCAGGTTCGTTGGCCCCGCGTGCTTTTGCAAGGTAGGAAGCTACCACCGTTGACATCACACCTTACATGAATCCAAATTTAGCGGATCGAGACAACTTTTCAAAAAAGCCGTGCAACTTGCCGAATACTGTCGTTTGAAGTGCAGTCTATATATATGTACACAATGTCAAAAAAAGGATCACGCCAACCATCTTCAACTTACCGATCTCGTCCCAGAAGTAGCTGCTGCTGATAAACCCGTCGTGATAGATCCAAGGAGAACTTGAAGCCCGATGGCAAGATTGAGAAGCAATCCAGTTATCCTGGCTTTTGCCTTGTATTTGAAACACGCTCTTGTTGCCTCGGTTATCGTCGGTTCCAAGCGTTCTGACACAGTCATCCTCCGCTATAAGAATTCTCTTTCTTAGAAAAAATCAACACACAACAGGTTTTACGACATTACCTTGACTACGTCGGATTCCACGGCAGGAACCATCCAATCGATACCTGACCTCCTTCCCGTACGATGATTATGACTATGACCATCAAACGTATGCGGCCGACGAACTCCAGTAGGACCAATGGAATGAATTTGAGGTGGTAATGATGGCAATGCTTGACTGGATCGTATACTATCATGATCCCTCCCTTGTCCATGATAAGGTGAAGTCTGCGAATCATCCAACGGTTCTACCGAAGGTGCTACGACACTAACTGGGAAAACGCTAGTTTTTGATTGATTCAAAGAAGGGCCAGGTAGAGCATTGGCGGAATGGTGAGGTTCTGTGACGATGGGTGCCCCAAAAGTAGGGCCGGTCGTTGGCTTGGTTCCTGTATTCTCTGCAGCATGTTGCGCAGTAGAAGGTGCATCAAGTGGTGTGGACATGTTGTCGTGGGCACCGTTGACTGGGCTTGTATTCATAGGTTCCAGAGAAAGCTGAACCGGAGCAGAGTTCGATGAGCTGGGTAGGAGACGCTTAACCCCTTTTCCGTTGACTGCTGAGGTGGAGGTTCACGTGGTTGTGCTCCTGAGGGTAAAGGTATTGTCGCATGTTCATGATGCTGCTGCTGCTGTTGTTGAACACGTTGAGGTACAGTATACTGCTGCATCAGCGCAGTTACTTGGGTTTGTTCTGGCAGAGGGGAGTAGTCGATCAGAAGTAGGCGGATCCTGCCAAATTGCCTTGTTCCTAGATATGTTTTTGACAGACAACATGAAGGTGCAAAGGAAGCTAGTGTTAGAATTTGGATCTCATGCGAGCCTGTGCGATGCATGTGATTCCTTTGTTTCACATTTCTTATTGTTCTAAGTAGGCATCTAAGTAGGATACTTAGTTTGTATTCGCTATCCGTTCTTATTTCAACAGCTAGACGTCTGAATACTAATTATTATGTCTTCAGGTGAGCAGTACAATCAACAATACAGATTGGGTTTGGGTTCGAGACTCTACCTTCCAAATGTCAAAAGATTCTGGATCAAACCCACAACCATAGGAATACACGTGTTATACACTGTCTAGTATAGATCAAGTCGCCGCTTATGGGACAAGACTTAGTCCAGGAATTTGTAAGTAATTCTGAACGTTTTAGGAAGTCCTGCGCTCCGCGTAGTAATTTGGAATGAACCATTACACATACGACAGACTACCAGAAAGCTACTCCGATGCAAAACCTGATGACGAGGCGCACCTGGCACCACCCACTCATAGATAATTTCTCCTTTAATTTTCTCTTTCTACTGCTACAATCAATCCCTCTGGACTTACTACTACCCTAGAAAAACTCCGCCTACACCCTCCTCCTCCTTAACAGCAGATGCGCAGATACGTTCTCGGATGCTTAAGGGGCTGGACTAAAAGCCAAGTAGAATGACTGTATTTAGTAATCAGTTTACAAGCACCTAAAAGCCAAGTAGAACGACTGGCTTTTAGGTTTACAGGTAGATACTTTATATGAAGAATGATGTACCAGTATCTACTCGGTGAAGGAGCATTGGAGCATCACATACATCGCTAAAGGGAATGATGAAATACAAGAATGATAAGCGGAGCAGAAAAGCATAAGAGGAATGATGACGAAGCGAAGATAAGTAATGTTATACTTCGACACTCCTATGGCCACATGCTTTTTGTAGACACACCACCTAATGTCGGGTCCTGCTTAGGCCCTCCGCGTCTTAGTACTAGCTTGCTTGTTGCGGAATATAAATGCTGAATCCAAAAAAAAAAGACCATTACACATGCATTTATGACCACTGATCATTTCTTTTTCACTGACATATCATTTCCTCTCTTCAGTCATCAACCTACTCTAGTGACTCTTGAGGGGAGGTTTGCCTAATATTTCTACCTAAACCAACTTACAGTTGTGTGACGTAGTTTACTGTTTCACACATGCTCTGCCAAAACCCGTAGACTTTTCCTCCATGTACTTGACTTTTTCAAACGCTTGCCCAACTCGTAGCCTAGGCCTAAGGCTATAGTAACCAGATTCCATCACGGAAACCACAATTACACCATCATGAAATTCATTCTAGTATCATCAACAACCAGAAAAATAAAACAAACATAGAAATACCCAGCCCAAATTGATTGGAAGGCAAAGTATGCTACACAAAAGACAAAAAAAAACATGATGCATTTCACAGTTCAAATAAAAAAAAACTCTATCAGATTCGATCCTTCACATGGCTTCCTGGCACCACCTATCATAAACCTCGGATCCCTCATGTGGGAAGGAATCAATCAACCAACCCACCCACCAACTTAATCACGAGCTCGGTGTCATTTTTTTGGCCTCAAAAAAACTGTTGTGCTGAGAGAGTAACCAATCCTGTAACACTCCCCATGTCCCCAGACATCCTACTATGGGAGTATGTTTTGATAGGCGACTTGGGAAGAAACAAAGGATCAATTATGAGAAACTCAAAAGATTCTCATCATGAATACTTTTCGGGATTCGAAAAAACTCTGTCGATTACAAATCTGTACACAGATAAAATCTCTCTCAAGTTATTATCCTTTACAAGAAAATCCTTCTTCTATTACAAACACCCTTCACACCCCAGTCCACTCCTCCCAAACTCTTGAACATTAATCCAAAAAAACAAAAAAACTATATCCCACTAATGCTACAATTTCACCCCAGTATAGATGATACACAAAAAGCAACATAAATAACTGCACACTGCATCATCGCATCGCATCGCAAATCATCCATCAAACAACTTGTAGGAACAACAGAGCCGATCAAGTGAGATCATCTCTTCACACGTGTAAACGCGTCGCGCCGTCATCATCCCTCGCGTCCACATCTTGTTCATCATCTCTCGGACGCCTACTTGGAACTTGTCCAGAAAAGTACATGTTGATGGAAGGTTTCCTTGTCGGCCGAGACGGAGGGGGAATCAAGACGGACCTGAAAGAAGCAAAGTTATAAGGGGTCGGGGCCAGGGTAGGAAAGCTAGAAATTGATGCAGTCGGGTGTACAAGGGAGTCGATCGACACTCCGGAAGATGGGGGAGGTTTTTTCTTGTACTGCGTGGACAGATAAAACAGGCAGAGGGATGAAAAGAGGGACGACTGACTGATTCAAGTTCTGGTTTTCCTCTCCATCTTGCGACAGCTTCACAGAATCTGACGACAGCGCATTCGAGTGGCTCTGCAGGATAAGACCAGGCCAACTCTTGCATGTGGGTCAAGAGGTCCTGAGTGGATTCGGGGATATCACAAAACTGGATAATGGGTTGAGAGAAGAGCAAGGTAGATAGAACGAGGTAACTGACACGTCTGAGGCGCTCAAGCATCTCTGTCTTGTATTCAGACTCTTCCTGGAGTTTTCTGGATTGTGGGGAGTGGAGGTTGTTGTCAAGACTGGGGAACAGGAGACGGATGGCTTGATCGAGGTCGGGGAAACCATCTGGGTCAAATTGGTGTTGAGAGTAGTCTGGATGGGGGTCTGAGAGAGGGGGATTGTTGTTTGTGGCAATGCCAACGAGGAGGAGACACTGTGCTGGTTGGAAGTCATGCCAGCCCGAGATAAGATAGCCCTCCAAGACGGCTCTTGTTAGCAAGCCTTGGAGCAAGAAATACCACTCTCTGGTTGGGCGAGCCTCGTGGGCAAACTCTGCAGCGATGAGGGCGGAGAAACGCAAGAAGCGGGGAATGAGGGCGGTGAGCTTTGTGTGGTAGAGGGAGTGTCGAAGATGACTGCCCTTGGAGGCAGGGCGTAGAAGTCCGGAGCCTACAGTAGAGCCGTCGTAGAGAGACATGGGTTGTAGGCAGATCTGACAAGCGGTGTGGAGATGACGGGGACAGCGAGAGCTGTAGATGTAATCAGGGACAGAGCGAGTGAAGATGTCGTTGATGACGGTGGCAAGGGCAAGTCGAAGGCGGACACCGTTGGGGAGAGTATGGGGATGAGAACCCGAGGAGGGTGGCTGGTCGAGCATTGCGCTGATCACGCTTTCGAGGTTGTCGGCTCTGAGGCGGAGGCTGCGAGCTCTGACAAGGTCCTGGCGAGAGGGATGGAGCTCGCCGTCGTCGTCGTCGTTGTCGTCGTCGTCGGGATGGATGGAGGACATGCCGAGCTCAGCACGGAGCTGGGCAAAGCGGGTGCGGAGATGAAGCCAGAGCAGATGGTCGAGGATGAGGGAGCGAGTGGAAATGTGGCGAGGCGGAATCGAATGCAGCCGATGTGCGTGTTTGTGTGCCAGTTTTCCATCCCGATGGCCCATGCCAAGTTGCAGAAATATGTTCGTGGGAAGAACATATCCGTGGAAATAAACTATATTCCGAATAATATACTCGTGGAAATATATCAACACTCGTGTGACTGTCATATCTATCAACATCTATCCGTGTGAATATATCAACACCCATGTGACTGTCGTATCTATCCGTGGGAGTACATGACTATCTATGGCTTCGATATTCCACAATCATGCTCACCAGTTCAGACAACATCTCCAACACCCATGGTCATTAACAGCATGCGAGATACTGTTGCATCCAGTCTCCTCCAGCCAGCATTCTCGAGTACACTGAAATTCAGGAGGCACTGCTGTCCCCCTTGAGAGCGAAAACAGCGCAAAGAGCAGGAGAGTAGCAAGCTTCATGCCGTCGTTCAAACTCCTTGCCCTGCTTTATACGGGAATCAGGCATGTCAGCTCCCTGAATCACCGCATCTACCCCGAGTCGCGGCTGTTCAAACAGGGTCAAGCTGTACACATTGTGAGCTATTTGAAGCTGTGCAGACTCCTCATCACGATGGCGGGGATAGCCGGGCGGAGTTCAAGTCTGCAGACATTCCCAATTTCTTGTTGTTGTATTTGTTGGCGATGGACTCTCCCTACATAAACGAAGTCGACGTTGTTCCTCCTTCCCCCCAGCTTGATTCCTACCACGACCTCCCCCCCTTCAACGATCCCTCCTATTATTCTCCATTTTCAAACCACTCAGAGCTCAGCTTCATCGGCGAACACGACCTTGACCTCGCCGTCTTCGACGATCCTGCCCGCTCTCTCCTCACAGACTACGACCCCGCAGACTACGACAATCCCACTGCTTCTTCTCTCCTCGTCTACCAGGACAACGACTACATGGCCCCCTACAATTATGCCTCTCCCTCCAGCGACAATGACGACGATAGACCTTCACGTGCTTCCTCCGTCTCCTACTCTGCCTCTCCCCGATTTGACGTAGCCCAGTCTTTCGAGGCCATGTCTTTTCGCTCTCCTGCCTTCCCCAATGAGTCTCTCCCCCACTCCCCCCAACCTCTCTCTCCCCCTCGCTTCTTCATGCCCGACGATCACCTCCCAGATCCACAACCTCTTCCAAAGATTAATGCCCCCGATCCCGACAATGGTCTTGGAGGAGGCCTCATGTTGAATATCGTCCCCGCAACCCCCATCGGCAGTGGCGCCTCCGCTGCCAACCCGGCTCCCTTTTTACACTCTAATCAGCAATCTCCATTCCAACTAGCTCAAAATCAGCCAGATTCATCTCTAGGTCTTCAATTGCAACAACCATGGTCCACTGTCAATCACCCTGCTTCCACTCAATCCTCTAACATTCTCCCGAAACAGGAATATACCTTTCCCTCTCAAAGCTCCCTCTTTGATGACTATCCTTCAAGTGCCCCTTCAAACTCTCGATCCGGCGATGATGCCGCCGTTCCTGCCTCTAATTCCTTTCTGATCCCTGCCAGGACTAGGAGCAAGTCCGAGACCTCCCCCGAGCAGCTCCCTTGGGCTCAGCCTTACCTCTCATCCGCTGGTGTAAGCGATCAGACCGTAAATGATATCCCATCTCAACAATCTCAACTCAATCCAAATTTCACTTTTGGAGGTAAACCGGCCAACAACTTCCTCTCACCCAATAATCCATCCTCCATTCGCCGCGTCAAGTCAGAGACTGTGTCTAAACCCATACACCGCCAGTCTCGTTCAGAAGACATTCGTGGCATTGGTCTCCCGCCTTCTCACTCTGGCCACCATCATTCCCAATCTTCCTCTAGTCAATTTCTTTCCCCTGCTGACCAAAGGGGATACCTCAGTCCGAGCCTGCCCACTTTTGGCACATTACCATCCGGCGGTCGTTCAACATCTCCGGTGCATCCCCCCGATGCTAGTTCTAGACACATACGTCGTGCGTCTAGTGGGACCCGTAGTGAACGAGGATCCGAAGCCTGGCCAGGAGGTTCCCCATTGGCTCAGCATCGAGTTAGCCCTTATCCCAGTCCTCATGCCAGTCCACGCCTCCGTATTAATGATCTCCCCTATGATGATTTTGCGATCAGATCTAGCCTTCTCGATGTCGGATTTCCCCAGTCACAAGCCAGTTATCATAACGGATATCCTGGTACATATACGCCCAGCAGCACGGGCGGCAGTACATATCATACCCCTGGACAATCACCCTCACCGACTCCACAGCTTACGATAGAGTCGCCCGTCCCAAGACCCACCGTCACCACAGGGAGAACTGCTGATGCCAGTCTGAAACGCCGAAAACAGGATGCCACCTTTTCTTGTCCTGTTCCAGGGTGTGGAAGTACTTTTACTCGCAGTTTCAATCTCAAAGGTGATAGATACCTTTTTTCATTCAACGGTTGACACGGACCGTTGACACGTTTTTGCTAGGTCATATGCGGTCGCACAGGGATGAAAAACCGTTCATGTGTCCCTGGCCAGAGTGTGGGAAAGGTTTTGCACGACAGCATGATTGCAAGCGACACCAGCAATTACATTCCGACACTCGACCGCACGAATGTAGTGGATGTGGGAAACAGTTTGCTCGGATGGACGCTCTCAATAGACACTGTGAGTTTATACGTTTTTTTCCCTACAAGCGTGTGGATTCTTAAGTCGATGTTGAATTTTTCTTGTAGTGCGATCAGAGGGTGGTGCGTCATGCAGGTTGATGCGGGACATTGGCGATGAAGGGAATGGGATTGTGAAGAGCGAAATGATGATTGGTGGTGGTACGACGACGAGGAGATCTGCAGCTATTACTCTATAGTGATTCGGTTATTGTTATCTCTGTTCGAACTTTTGCTTCGTTTTTTTTTTACGCCTGGGCGGACAGGACAATTTGTTCGTTTTCTTAGTGTGCTATTTATTTATTGTTGCTATTCTTTGCTATCTTAATACATGTAACCTATATTTGTGTTCTGCGTTCACGCGTGTCAGAAAAGTGTAGCACAGCCTAGGTGGCAGGCTCATGATAGAAGCAGGTGCTTTTGTCAAAACTCAGCGCGGTGGGTCAAGGATTCAGGGATCTGTGTGAGTGAACTATGGGCGGTGACATCCATCAGTTTCTAATACAATCCCGAGGAAAGATCTGACTCAATACTATAGGATTGGGTAGCAGAACTTTTTCTTCTTCAAGGCAAACTTTATTGCCAGAGAGGCTTTTTTTGTTTTCTTTTTTTCCAGTTCGTGTATGAAGCATGCCGAATACACATATTTACATGACAAACGGGGAAAATCTAAAACATGGCATTTCTCCTTAATCATCCTCATCACTACCGTAGTCACCCAGACCGAGTCCGCCCGAGAGAAGGGGTGGTGGTTGAGGTAGTGGTGGTGCTTTAGCCTGAGGAAAGCTCCCATTTTTCTTGCGAATTTGCGCGAAATACTGGAGGCCTTCTATGACGTCGGCACTGAGCAGACCTTGCGGCTGCGCTTGGGATGGCGCTTGTTCAGGGGATTTCTCCGATACTGGAGGAGGAGGTGGGGGTGGTGATGATCTTTCGTTGTCTTCCGAGCTCGAATCACCGTCCTCAATTTCCAGTCGCCTCCGCTTATTTCCATTTGGGTCATCTATGAACTCGCCCTCGTCATCGACCAAAACGCCTTCCTCTAAAGCACGGACTGCGCGCATAGCCTTCACGATGCGAGGGTCCATGCGAGTTCGAATCGCTTCCTGCCCGAGTTCTTCCAATCTTCGCTTCTCTGCTACTTTTTGAGTTGGATTGGGATCTTCTGTCGCCCAACGTACGTTCAGGATCTCGTCGTTGTCAAGAGATTGACAGGCCATGGCCTCTTTTGCGAACTGAGCACTGAGTTCGGAGACGTAGGTTACGAAAGCGACACTCCGGTATTGTAGGACACGAACTAGGTCCATTTTGTCAATCGGCAATGTAGAGGTTGCGTGTGGAATTTTAAGACTCACTCCGTTCGATGTCACCCCATTCTCGAAAATGTCTGATGACGACTTCCTCGGTTTCTGGTCCAGTGCCTGTCTCCTTGATACGACCAACATAGAGGGTTCGGTTCTGTCTGTTGAAGCTGCCAACACCACCCATGTCATCGCGATAGTCGGCAAACTTTTCGCGGGCGAAGCAGTCTTTGGAAGTGTCCGGAGGAGCCGTGTTCGGGCCAGGGAGACAGTGCAAATATTCACACTCCCAGCCATAAGGACAGCATCCCCGGGAGAAGAAGAGACAGATGTATTTGTTGCCGGTGGTGTTGGCGCGAGTAAGGCCCGAGTCGGGTTTAATCTGACAGCGGGTTTGAGATTTTGTTTTACTGGGAGGGTGAGACGGGGATTCTAGATAGAATCAAGCAGACGCACTTTGAATAGTTGTCTTCGCGGTCTCCGCCTGCCCATTTGTTGTACCAAATATCTACAGTGGTTGTTGTTGAGTCTATTCATGACGACTTGCAAACACATACTGTACTCCTTGCCGGTCTGCACGGTCTCGGTCTTGACTACATCTCCCGGCTTAACCTGCTTACGAGCAGGCCTGAGCTTTTTGAGAGGTCTTGGAGCCTGTTTTGCGCGGATTTCTGGCTGTTGTTCAGCAGGGGCGACTTCGGCCAGCGTCTCGTTACTGCTCATGTCCAGTGCCAAAACAGTCTGTGACGCCTGACTGTCACATTATCGATGTGATGTCACGATTTTATTAATATATTCCTCTACCACTATGTCCCGCATTCCTCAGCCCTCGTCCTCGCGGAGACCGTCCTCGACGAGCATCCCTCCTCCCACCGCTCCAACACGACCACGGGTGCTCAACTCGATTACGAGCACTCCGAGTGCACGGACCCACGTTCATGCCAGCTCTGCCACGTTGAAACCCGCAGTTTCAACAGTACGAAGGACAGGGTCTGCAGTGTCTCTCAAGCTGAAAGCACCGACAACTCCCAGACCACAGCCGGGCTCTCCTGCCAAGGCTAAGCCTCCCACTAACACCAACGTAAACTCGCGTGCAGTGTCGGAGAAAACCCCCAGTACACCCTCAACGAGCGTGCGAGAAGCGATTGCTCGCAAGCGGGCGGAGGTAAAGAAAACTCAGGCAAGGTCAGGCGAAAGCGATGGCTTTGGCGCCATGTCGAGCCTGCAAGATGCGCTTCCTCCCCACGTCAATCCAGCTCAACAGGAAGAGGACCTTCTCGGCCGGGCGACGCTGAGGAAAACCATAGATAAAGCGCGTAGTACAGGTGATGACATGTTTTCGTTTCCATGTAATAGCTGATTCCAACACCCAGGGACTTGCTGCAAGGTTCACTCAACTTGTCTACGCGTTCATTGAAGTGTCTACCATCAGTCTTGTATGAGGTTCACCTGAATGTTACGCCGGAGCCATTGAAATCTGTTCCCGATGAGGCATCGCTGCCGTCGGAGTCCGATGGATTTAGAACCTCGAAAGAGATGCCTGCATGGTTCGAGGCTCAGGACTTGTATGTCATCAAAGCCTGGGGAAATGAACTACAAGAGATACAGCCAGAGATCTCGTTGTTTGGGTCTTTGAAAGTGATAGACGTATGCAGTCATCTACTTCTTCTCACGTTCCTTACCTCACATGGCTTATAGTTCCACCAAAATCAACTCAAATCCATACCTGACACCCTTGCCGACCTCTCTGTCCTCACAACTCTTGATCTTTCCCATAACCGTCTGTCTACACTTCCGAACGTACTCTTCGCCCTCCCAGAATTGACGAACCTTAATCTTTCTCATAATGCTCTTACCAGTTTACCCTTCAACGCATACTTTGTCCAGTCTGGTCCTCGTCTTCAGAATAAGCACAGCACAAGTACTGCTTTCTTTGGACCCCAAGTCATCCGATCCAGCTCTCCTTTACCAAAGCTTGTCGTTCTTAATGTATCTCACAACCAACTCACTTCTGAAGCCATCGATGTAACTTTCCCAAAAACTTTATCTCATGTGGATCTCTCGGAGAACCCTCTTGGGTCTTCGCAAACACTTCTTCAAGTCCTGTCCTCTCTTCCCCGTCTCAAGGAGCTTCTGATGGCGAAGGCAGATGTTGGAAATGATTCTTTCCCATCCGATCTTTTTTCCTCTTCATCATTTCCCAGCCTCAAAGTTTTGGATCTCTCGGAGACCCGAGTCACTCTGGACATCATTCGTGATGCGTTGAAAGAGACGAAGCAGCATCTTGATCATGATTTTACCTACGAAGAACCCCCAGAGGGAGTTTTGCGTGTGATTGTTGGGAAGAAGATCATCAAGGAGGCTTGGGAAATTGAGCTTGAGAAGCGTGCCCAGCGTCGGATTGACAAAAGTTTCGATTTCGGTAGTGATTGGGATGAGCCGTCCCGGCCTACAAGCACTTCTCCCTCGTCTTCTACGTTATCTAAGGTACATTCTATGCGTTCCATCTCGTCTCGCCCAACAAGAAACGCACAGGAGATAACTAAAGAATTTTGGGACGACGGTCCGACGACAGGTTGCAGCAGACCGAAAACTGCCGTTGCTCAAGCTGAGGACCACTCAGACAGGATTGGTGTGGGTCCCACTCTGGCGAATACACAATATTATGAGCCATCAACTCAAACATTGACCCTTCCACCCTCACAACTGCCGCAAGTTAATCATAGTCGTGCATTCGCAACCAAAATTGCCCCATCATCCTCTTCGTTGCCAGATATCACAGTTCTGCTACCATCTTTGCCACTGAACATCATTGTCACCGAGCCATTCGCACATTCCTTGCGGTCCCTCATCCTCATCAATCGACGTGCCGACCGTTCATTTGTACTCCCTCTATCAGCTACGACGAATCCGCAAGGTTTCTTACCCTGCCTTGAAGAATTGGATTTGGAAGGATGTGGTTTTTCGGAGTCTATCTCTGTTCTTTATGCAGATGTGTCTTTGTCGACTGCCTCTTCATCCCCATCGCATTCAAACACTTGTTCAACTCAACCTCTTCTTTCACTCATTACGACCCTTTTCCCAAGCCTTCGCACACTCAATCTATCGTATAATGCACTCTCGAGCTCCGCTTTCACACAGGAATCACTATCTGCGCTCATTCTCCCATCGCCTACGGGTGGTGACGGAGCGAGGAAAGGTCTACGGCACCTACGATTGAGGGGCAATCAGATAACGCACCTCGATGGATTTGCAGCTATTGCTCATATGTTCAAGGGAGACAGGCTTGTTGCAGAATGGAAGTTGGAGGAATTGGATTTGAGAGATAACGAGATTGGACGGTTACCTCCTGAGATGGGTTTGTTGCCTTTGGATGTGTTGCTGGTTGACGGAAATACGTAAGAGACTTTTCCCCCCTTTTTTTGTTAGAATGGTCAAATGACTTTTGGATGTGTGTTTTGCTGGCTTCTTCCAGGTTCAGAGTGCCACAGCATCGAGTTTGGGAGAGAGAAGGGACAAAGGGCTTACTTGCGTGGTTGAGGGGAAGGGTGGAGTGATGGATTCAGATGGATTGGATTGAAAAAAAAAAATTCTGGAGATTACTTTTGGTGGATTAGACACACATACCCATTTGTGACCCTCTATTAAAATATATGACCTCTCTGATGAGGTAATTTCAACGACACCAAAGGCGGTACGGTACGGTCAACAGAGTTATGGTAAGGTGCAGCAATAGGCGGCTGCTGACTGGGCCATGGGCACAGCATGCACAAGGACAGAAGGTGGTGAGCTTGAAGGAGGTTTGAAGTTACACATGGGCAGGAGAGTTTCCAAGAGAGGAGCTAGAAGGACGATGAACTTTGAAAATGGAATTTGTGGTTATTGTGAGAGTTTCAACATGAACAAAACAATTCAGAGCCGTGGAATTTATTTCCACAGCTGCCAAATCATTTTTGTTTTTTTTGTTTTTTTTTATCACACATTTTGTGTGGAATTAGTATCTTTAATGTTTTTGAATTTTAGTGGTCAAGATGAGGTTCGAACGTCCAACCTAACCACATCTGTCACTTTGTGACTTTCTGCGTTCAAGTCTCATGCTCCAACAACTCAGCCATCTTGCCAACTGAACACTTATCAACTTCTTAGTACACAACACATAAAAACCCATCATAATTTTATGCACTGTACATCAATACCCACATAGCTGGACTGGACTAACTTCTGTGGTTTTTCAACTTCCTTCACCCCTCTGTCTAGCAACGT
>Ga0153966_100030_pt1 | contig 106194 bp, 134 predicted proteins | sample TSFL050MetaG_FD_104738 | JGI IMG/M metagenome (GOLD analysis project Ga0153966, IMG submission 104738) | Attine ant fungus gardens microbial communities from Florida, USA - TSFL050 MetaG | ecosystem: Host-associated > Fungi > Mycelium > Unclassified | place: USA: Florida, Paynes | collected... | reverse complement strand
TTACCACTGCATTTTTACCTCCACAAGTACTACACTTCATTTTATTTACTCTTCCTTCTTCTGCTTCTCTATCTCTCCAATTCTATGTCCCTTTACAACTTCCGCACTATATGTTACATAACTGTTCTTTCTCCAGGAAACCCTGCCCCTAGTTTTCCTGCATCTTTGGCCCCTTGTAATCACATCCTCTACACTCCACAAATGTCACCACTTCTCTGGGTGTTGTTCACCCTTCCATGCACATTGCTACTCCTCTTAGAGGCAGCACCCTTGCTCCACTATATTTCTTTACCTTCTCCCATATTTCTTGTGGTGGTGGTGCTTCTTCTCTCTTTTTTTCCTTCCTCTTTGGACACTCCCACTTCTTGTGTCCTTCTTCCTCACATCCAAAACATCTCACTACTTCTCTCACTATTTCTTGCCTTCTCACCTCTCTCACTCCACACTGTATCACTCGACTTCCCAGCACTTCAAATCTATTGACTGCTATCGTCTTTTTCTTCTGCCCTTTTTCACTTCTGCACTTCCGGGCGAGATGCCTGAACTTCCCATACTTTCTACAAATCCTGCCTTCTCTTCCTTCTAATTCTGCCCTTAACTTAGCAAGAACATGTTTTTGGTTGAGCATGTCACTCATGAGTTGGTTGTACACTTCCAAGAACATTGTGTGATGTACTTAGAAGGGCAAATTGTTGTTGTAGTAAAAAAAGATTTTATGTATTTTTGAGGAACTTGTCATGTTCTTCACCTGTCTTACTTTTACGTTTGCTAGGGCGCAAGATCTTTACCCAGCTAGGTGTCTACTGCCATACTAACTACTGCTCTAATACTAGGGTAGACTATCACTTCACAGAGAAGATCCCTACTCTAAGTAGTCTCCTATAGAATGACTACTATTCTTCTGCATAGACTGATCACAATGGACTAGTAGCACAAAGTTGATACAACAAAAGATTACAAGTATACTATTGAGCCCGCTCAATTGTAAGGTCTGGTCTGGGCTAGTACCTGAGCTTGGTCCTAGCTATCCACCTCTAGGGTCTAAACTTCCCAGTCAATCCACTTAAGCCTGTGGTCTGGCTATAGGGAATTTGGGATTAGTCTGAGATGACCACACACCGAGGGAGCAATAAAAATGAAGTTTGACAGGGATTGAGATATTCGGTGTCTGGATGTGAAGATGAGTTCTAGTGTAAGGATCTTAGTTATGGTTGAGTAACCTTAACCTTAATTCTACTCTAAGTCAGAGTTAACAAAGAGAACTCATTAGAGTTCTCACTAATTTATTGTATACTACTTATACATGTTTAACTGTTTGTTCTTATTTACTGATCTGGGCATATTACATAATTGAAAGAAAAGAAAAGAAAAGAAATATAAATATTGACTTAGAGGAATTCAGCGGTTTATGACAAAAAGAGCTCCTAGTCACTCAAATTGAGTTTCAGCTTTAGAGCAACAAAGAGTAAAGATAAGAGTTCTTCTTGTTATGCCACTCTATGCTACTAAAGTATCATATTAGTATTACAAAGCCCAGAATGCAACAAATAAGATAAGAAAAAAAATCCTTCTGATTACTAGAAAAGATAGGTAAAATGAGTTGAGTTTATATCCAATCATGCAATAATTACTTTCTATACTCTCTATTCATTTTATTTATCTCATTGGCTGACCTTGAGCCTGTTCTAAGTGTTCTAGGGTGTTTAAGAGGTATTTCAAATGTTAGTCTGACTGCTTTTGAGCATGTCTTCATTATTGATCTCATTTTTTTCTGTTTCCAACTCTCTTAAGTTCTTTTCTCTAGTCTCTGTCTCCTATCTATGTTTCTTAGGTCCTTCTTCTCTTCCAATGACTCTTAACATATCTTTGTCTTATTCTTTTATATTTGGATTGTTGATCAGGACTAATGTGTGGTCTCTGATGGTGTTCTTATTATAAACCAAGGGTCAGTTACCAGATGACATCATTATTAAGAGAAATTCTTCTAAGGTCATGTTTGCTCTTGAGAGCACTTTTAGAGAAGAGTCTGTTTTACAAATACAATATGAAATCATTCAAAAAGTCTTATGAGGTACTGATAGTGGTGATTGCAACCACTACTTCACTACTCAGATAGTATTCATAAGTATATGGCTAGACTTTGAGTAGTTATATCTAGAGAGCTAATTTTCTCTTAAGAGCCATATATTATGATTATTATATTCCAAATATTACTTATATTGTCAAAATTGATTGTTCAGCATAATACTGAAGTATGGAGCAAAGTAAAATAGAGGTATCTTAACCTTTGAGGAAAACTAGAAGCAAATCATCTAGAAACTCAGTCTATAAGTGGAATAGAGTTGCTGTTAGAGGAGGGAAGAAGAATAAAATGATGAGAAGAAGACATAAAAAATAAAAAAGTGTTACAAGTATAAAAAGATATTGCAGAGGATAATTTAGGCAACAGAAACTGATTTGAGTTTGTAAATTCTGTCATAAAGTAGTGTTAGAGATAGTGGAATGATAAAAAGAAGAAATAATAATAAAATAATTACTTCAAGGTCTGAATGATATTTAGAACTTATGTACAAGTATGCTACCAAATAAATGAAAGAAAATATAAAATCAGGGATGTTGTCAAATAATGTTCAGAGGTTATATTTAGTGACAATAGAGAAAACGACCTTGGCTTCAACTTATGTATTGTATCCTAATTTTCTGTTGCTATATTGGTTGTTAACTTTGGAGTAATAGAGTCATCAGAATATGAGTTGAAAAAGAGGTATATAAGAAGAGAGTAGACATAAGTAATGTGAATTTACAAACTAGAAAACTACATTGTAACTATGTAGTATATATACAAAATCTGAGAAAGGAGATATATATGGAGTATGGACTATAATGTAATTATAGAAAATATAACAAACTAGGAGATCTATTATGAAAAGGAGAATAATAATGATAATTAATTAAATAAAAGAAAAGAAAAAGAAAAGAAAAGAACTATGAAATTCCAGAATATAGCAACTATAAAAGCAATGGATATGCTTGGCAACTTTACTCAAGGTCTTTTTTTCTTACAGAAGTGATTTTTTTTATTGATCCTATGTTGTTTTTATTGCTATCTATGGTTTTTATTTCTGGTATTTTACTAGGGCACCTACTAAGACACAGGTCACTCTCTTGATAACTGACTAACCAGCCTCTTAAGATGGAAATAAATAGGAATAAAGTTTGCCAAAACCTCAATTTTTCCAATAGGTGAGATGTCAAGTAGGAACTCCTGGAGATGGACTACTAATGAGTTGGCCCTTCCTTTACACATGGTTCTGTTCAGGAGGGGTTACACAGCCTGTCTTAGAGTGCAAGGTAAGGGAAATGAGATGGATTCTAGAGGAGTCTACTAGATTGAGAACAAAACTAGAGTTCTAACAAGGTATGTTGACTTATAACCAGATTCCCTTGGCAAACTAGTACAAATAGTGTAAAACTTAGTATTGAAGATTAATTGAATAATAATGAAAAGGAGAATAGGACAGTTGCATGTTACAGAGGGCTGTGACATGAGGTGTGAAAGGCACTTAGGATCCAGAGAGCAGCCTCATACTAATAGTCTTGTTTTAGGACTATTACTCTTAGCATATATCAATATCTCTTCTTAGTATTCACAACTCAAAGAACATTCATCCTCATTCACAGTTCTTGATTTTTCTTACCAATACCTAGAGTACTCGACTGAAGAGTTCTCTTTTTGACACTGAAGTATCCTTACTTAACCTTATAGAATGATTCTCACTACTTGATCCCAAAACATGTCTAGGATATAGGTTGCTAGACAACTTCCCTGATTGTGTCTTCTTCCACCCTTATAATCACTCACAGGAGAGCTTTTACAAGGCCTACTTGGAGGTCCTTGACTACCTATATCATAGAACATCCTCTGATCCCTCAACTTTTGTTGTTGTCACTGATGCAAGTGTTATTTCTCCTAGGAACATGCAAGCTGTCTCTACTGTGCATTTCTAGAAACTAGGAGAGCAGGTGTTGTCATCTAAGGCATCTGCAGATAGAACAATAGCTCTGAATACAGAGTTGTTTGTAATTAGACTTGGTGTTGTTAAGGCAGTCTCCTAACATGTGTTGGAGGTGTGTAGCTACCTTTATGTGCTGCCAGGGACTGCAATCAAGCACTGTAATAGATTGTTGATTTTTCAGAAAAAGTATCATGTAATGTTTACTAGAAATGATTAGTCATTGCTTATCACAAGCTTTGTTTCAACACCTTGAACACTGGTGGAATCAGCCTCAGTTGTCTTGACTAAGACCTACTTCTTATAGACCTCCTCTTATTTACTTTGTGTACACTTCATGGTCTACATTCCCTATTGTTTATAGTTCCTGTTCAAGTAGTGTTGGACTTGAATTCTGGTCTGGTTAATAATACACCTTTGAACTCAAACACTGAACTCAGGATTCATGACAAGTCTACCTTAGAATTGACTTTACTTGTTGTAAGTAGATAGCAACTGACTCAGTAGTTGACATCTGATAATTGACATTACTGTTATGGATTTGAAGTGCAGTGTACATCTTGCTGGCACTGTAAAATATAAAAGGCTTGTTGCCTTGTCATTCCTTAAACAAGTTTCTTGCATTGCCAACAATTGAGGATTTGATGATGTGTGACTCGTTGGATTGTCTTTGTTACAGTGTGACGTTTGAAGTTCAAAATTTGAACATGCCCCCAAGGCCACAATCAGCTTCACAAAGAAGAGCAAAAAGGGCAAAACCATCAGTTGCTAAGCTGGATACTAATTTGAGCCAGACGAGTTCATCTCAGAAACGATTCAATCCCCTGATGGCTGTAGGTGTTCATGGTTTCCACCGTCTGGATTTGTTACCACGCCCGTGATATCCAGTTTAACTTGCAGAACCCACTCAATGAACGACTTTTGTCTCCCCTGGAGCCATTGCATCAGAAACAAAGAGGAAGCGCGAAAATTATCGAAGTTCTATCTGACGAAGAAACCTCTGTGTACGAAGGCCATTTTGGTGCGGTTTTTATTTTGTTTGCCGAGATTTGCATTGATTATTTGCTCTAGACGATAGATTGTGGGTTGATATCTATGAACCGTATACTGAGGCATGCTCTCCACTCTACTGCACTCCTCGGTGATGACAGAGGATTGTCAATGCAGGCCGATCTCGCCATACACGCGCGGAAAGTCGATGATGTGCGCCGTTGGTTTCTGGACGCCTTTGAGGGAGGTCCATCAGGCAAACTGCGCAGGTACAGGGTAGGGAACCCGTTGTGCTTCTAATCAAGTGATAATTTAAGAAGGGGTAGAGAATATTGGCTTTGACAGGTCCCCCTGGGACTGGAAAAACTGCTACAGTTCGGGTTCTTGCCCACGAAATGGGTTTTCAAATTCTTGAGTGGCGTAACGCGATCGGAGAGTCTACGTTCTCCAAATTCAAGGTATTCTTTGATAGAGCTACAAGTTGCTCTGCTGTTTGTCCCGATACGTCTCTTGCAGCAGCCACCCCCTTATTATACTCAACACTCACTAGACGAAAATCAGATCCTCCACCTACAAGTTCGAAGCATGTTGTTTTGTTCGAAGATTTACCCAATATCCTTCATGCTGGAATTCAAGCTCAATTTCACACTGTAATCCGTTCATATATTGAATCAGCTTCACCCGTCCCTCTCGTCATTATCATGAGCGATGCAACGATGAGGGGCGAAACGCGTGATGAACATTTGATCGGTGGGAGAAGTATTGGTGGATATGCATGGAGTTGTGAGAGGAGTGATATCCTAGACATTAGGACGGTGCTATCAAAAGATCTACTCACAGGCCCTTATGTGACTCAAATTGGGTGCGTAGATATCCTCTTTTCATTTTGATGATTAGTGAGTGGATTCATAGATTCAATCCCATTGCACCTACACTGATGAAAAAAGCTCTGACGAGACTCCTTGACCGACACTTCGGATCGAAGTCCTCGTCTGTTCCACCTTCAAAAGAAATCATCAGCATGGTAGTAGAATCAGCCAACGGGGATATTCGCAGCGCGATCATGACACTTCAGTTCAGCTGTATACCTGGCAAGAAATCACCACGAAGGAAAGGAGATCCCTGTTCAACTGCACCCATACAGGTTGTCACACGAAGGGAATCAGGTCTTGCCTTGTTCCATTTAGTTGGGAGGGTGATGTATAACAAACGTTTGTCTTCTGGATTTTATATGAACATTTGATGAGTGATTAACTCGAGAAACAATCGCAGGTAAAGGTGATCCGTCGAGTACGTCTGCAACGGCTCAGGATATCAAGAAGGAGAGAGAGTTGGATGCTTCGCTTAAGGATCCGCCCAAGCTACCTTGGCATTTGCAGGAACACGAAAGAAGGGTTAGTCGTGTAGATGTCGATGTATGTCTTCTTTGTCTCTTACCACTCCCAGCAATCTGGACTTATGCACCTACTCAAAGTCCCTATATACTGACTCTCCGATTGACTCTGGTCTGTTCTCACTCTACATACACCAGAACTACACCCAATTTTGCAATGAGCTAGAAGAATGCGATGGTGTGATTGATTGGTTGAGCTGGGCTGACAGTAGTGGCGGCGAAATGGCAAGTGCTCACCGACCAATATTCCTGATACTTGACTTATGGATCCAGTGGTATGAAGCCAGCCCTCATCGTTTCCATCTTCTAACACTTGGGACGTTACATTCTTTACCGTCACCTGTACCCCGACGATCTCAGAAAATCTTCAAGCCAGCCTACTTTGACAATATAACGAAGGAGAAAGACGCTTGGGATGCTGTGGGTGACACTCACAGTTGGGTAGTGGTCGATCGAGGCCTTGGTTTCGTTGATTCCTTGACTACGGTAGGTTTTTTTGTGTCTAGTTTTGCAGGCTTGACCTGATAATCTATATGTATCCGCTCTGATAGGAAGCATCAAGATGGAGTAAAAAAGAAGTAGCGCTAGAATTAGGGGCAATACTAAAACTAAAGCAAACCCAGATGAGAGGAAGGGTTGGCATGCCCCCTTCCTCCCATTTTTTATTCTCCAAATTAATTTTCACCAATGGAGACGGATATCAGGGACAACAAGTGGATGAACATGTAGTTGATGATCATGAGATTCAAATACCAATTGAAGGTGAAAGGAACAATGGAATGAGCAATGGGTGCGAGAATGACGGTGCAGCGGGTGATTGGCTGGACAACGATGACATTGGGGAGTTTTAAGTGATCAATTTCAAGCTGCCAAGGTCATCGTCATTCTTGCTCGTTATGGACGGTGAGTGCACACTATACAGGTTTGAGTCTCTTCTGATCAGTCCTACAGTGTTGTGCACGTTGGTCCGTGGTCCTCAAGTGGGGCTCCTACTCGCCTTCTGTCAAATTTAAACTGTATACGCGACTGCAGATATCACTAACTGAAACATACCCTTTCGACTGGAAAATACACTCGATCACGACGCCAGTATAATCCGGGAGAATCTCTTGGACCCGCTCATAACGTAGTCAAGCTTTACAGATCAGGTTATGTACGAGATATGAATGTCGTCGGGTGTCTAGGAGACATGAACGGCAAGATGGGGATGTATAAGATAATTTTGCCAGAGTTTCTTCAATTGCATTCTTCATCTACACCTTCCCCAACAAGCATACTGAACCTATTTTCATCAACCCTTTTACTCTCTTGGAGAAGGATTTTTTCCTCTTGTTAATCGTGAAATGGGCCTGTATGTGCCTAAGGCAATAATGGGGGGGCTGTTGAAAACTTCCAAGGCCTTTCCTTGACATCCCCTCGTTCTCAATTCTTCGGGTAGTGCAGGGAGTAGGTAGTGTTTTCGATCATGTATCATCTTTCATCATTTGGGTTCTCATGGATCCTGAATTTATCGTGATCTTCTTCCGAGTGCCCGGTCACTCTTATCAGTATCTTTCAAAATGTCCTTGTTGTTTGTATTCTTGCGATCAGAAAAGAATGAACACTGGAGGAACTCGATTACATTTTTACAACTCCTATAGCTATCAAATCAAATCAATGAGTTTTTATCCTACAAGATCTCATGCTGTCCAAATTGAAACCGTTGTATGATCTTGATTCTCAAAGCACACATATAGTTGTTAACAATCGCCACCTAGGTCATTGCATGAGGAAAAACCTCAAAGCATGTTCAAATGAATTCATTCATAATGACATGCATATATCAAAGGAGCCTCTGATACTTATCACAAGACGTTAGCTTTTGATTTACCATCACTAGGCTGGGGTCAACCTGGGTCTCGTTGGAGGAAAGAATCAGATTTGACAGTGATTGAGATAGGTGGCTGGGAAACCTGCGAGTACAACTTCGTGGTATTGGAAGATATAGATATTCCCTCAAGGTCACCCAGGGCTTCGATGACGATAGCTAGTCTATTAATAGAAACGAGATCATCTACGACGCCGCTCACCAGTCGGACTGGGGGGGAGGAGGATCAGTCGTGTATATCGACAGCTTGGTATCGGAAAGGTCGATCATATTGGGCGACTAGGCATCTGCCAAAAATCTTGACCACTCATCGGGATCCATGGAGTAACTTTCAGTGTCGAGGCTGGGGAAAGACCCATCCCGAACTGCCTCATTATAGCATTTGACGCCATTATCTCTCACAGACTTGAGGTCTGCAAACCGTCTCACGAATTTGGCTTTTCGACCAGACCAAGTTCCCATAATATCATCAAAGACCAACACCTAAAAGAAATCAGCTTCAATTTCAACGTGATTATGCAAAATCCGAACCTGTCCACTTGTCTCAGGACCAGCACCGATCCCAATCGTCGGAATTTCAAGTTTCTGAGTGACATATTTTCCGATTTCTTTTGGGACAGCCTCCACCACTATCGCAAACGCGCCTGCATCTTGCAGAGCAAGAGCATCACGCACCACCTTGTTCGCACCTTCCACACTCCGGCCTTGTACTCTATAACCTGACAGCGCCGTATGTCTCTGAGGCAAGAGTCCAACATGGGCCATGACCGGAATACCGATTTGCGTCAATCGCTTCACCACATCTACCATCTCCTCGCCTCCTTCCAACTTGACCCCCTCTACATTCCCTTCTCTGACCATACTAACCGCATTGTGAACCGCATCCTCAATGCTGATATGATATGTACCAAAAGGCATATCAGCGATGAGGAGTGGGTGGGTCGTGCCCCGTGCGACAGCTCTGGTATGATATATCATCTCAGGCAGAGTCAATTGGGTCGTCGACGTATAGCCCAGCGCAACTTGTGCGAGTGAGTCTCCAACAAGGATAATATCAGTCAGAGGTGACGACGAGCAGGCAAGTGCTGTGGGGTAATCATATGCCGTAATCATCGTTATCGGTGTCCCAGACGCACGAAGTGCATGGAGGGCTTGTATGGTGACTTTCTTCCGAGGAGAAGAAGAAGAAGAAGAGGCCACAGGTGTTGATACGATCAAAGACGGTCGTACGCTCATCCATCGTCGTCGCTGACATGGTGGAACAACCAGATGCGACTGAGACACTGAAAAGAATCGCTGAAAAACTGTAGGATAGAATTTTGACGGATTCATTCCAGAAATGAGATGCTCAAAGTAGCGAGATGCCAGGATTCCGAGGTGGACAGTATCTTGAATGGTGCCATTCGTAAAAAAAGAATCTGATCCGAAAGTTACGGAATCAAGCACGAATTAGATCTTCACACGCTAAAACCCAGTGATGTAATATGCGTTTGGAAATTATGCATGTGTACGTAGATGTCTGAGAGAATCGAGGATGGCAACTAGGTCTTCAAAAAAAAAAACTACTTTCAGGGCTAATCGTATTGTTCTAGTCGTGAACGCAAACTTGCCTATTGCCCACTCACAATCGGAGCACCAGAAAAACAGTCGTCGCCTGCCCTAGGCGCAGGCACGTTCCAAAGCACAATTGACGATGTTCAGTATCATATTGGTTAAAAAACGAACCATTCGCAAAGCACAAAAAAAAGCTGCACAGAAAAACCAACTACAAGTGTCAAAACCAAGAATGCATCCAGGTAGCTTTTTGATCGTATATGATTCACGCAGAACCAACACCCTTCTTCCTCCCCTTACCCTTCCTCTTTCCGCTTGAACCCCCCTCCTCTTCTCCACTACTTGTGACATTTTCTCTCAATCCTCCCTTCTCCCAGACACCAGCACTCAACCACGCAAACCACATCATATTTCTCAGCTGCAACACATCCTCTTTCCACAACAACCTCTGGTTCAAATCTCTAAACTCCTTCGTCAAGTCTTCACACCTCCCGATATTCTCTACGCTCACAAAATCGATCGCAACCTTGATGCAATCCGCTAGGTTCGCAACCTGATGCGCGCACCCCGCAGGTATAAACACCGCCTCTCCCGGTCGCTGATACACACGATACGACGTGACTTGGTATTGATCGTACAGTTCCTTGCGTAGTTGTTCATCGAGGTAGTAATTTTGAGCATGAATGGGGTCAGTTGATTGTTTGGCAAACCTATCGTTCAAAAAAAGCCGAAGTTTGTCACTGTCACATGCGCGGAAAAGGTCCCATGCAGCGCAACCGGGCGAGCCATCAGGACTGTTCTCAGCAAAAGTCATCACGTTGACGGCGTCGGCCATGTCCATGTGCAACCTAGTTGTCCCTTTACTTCCCTCGGAAAGAGTTGAAGCGAGCGCATTGTACATTTTTGGTCCCAAGTCAGGGGCGACCGTGTTGACAGGAAAATGGGAGCCGATATTCGCGACACCATCACGACGGACGTAATCAGGGACTGGCACCGCGTTACTAAAGTCCTTGTAGAGTTCGGGAAATGCGGTCCTGAAATCAGTGGAAGGGGGCCAGTCCTTGAGCTTCCAGCATTCCTTCCTGTCGTTGTACTTGCCAAACATTTCAAAGAACTGACGGACCGTGACGCGCATGTTGTTTTCCTCTTGACACTCGATGATGATGCATGTTTGATCGCCATAATTCTGAATAAAGTAGTCGGGGTTCCAGGCCATCTTGAAGTACTCCAAGCATCCGGTGACCACGATGGGGTCTCCTTGCTGCCAGATAGGCGCAAAGAGGGAGATAGAATCGGCCATATTGATTTGGGCATAGGAGTAGCGTTTGATGTCGCGATAGGGTACCGAACGCGTGATGGGAGGAAGATTGGGCGGGACAAAAGGAGGCGAGGCAAGGGATGCTGTGTGGAGGATGGCTGCAAGGCTGTCCTTGCGAGGCGCTGTTGCTGGAGGGATGTCAGAGGGTAGGGTAAAGCTGGGGCTCAAGTGAGGCATCGCGCCCATCTGTCCATTAAGCTGCTGGTCAGATGACTGATTGGCTTCTTGTGCAAGCAAACTCTCCATTTGAGGAATAGCTGTATCGAGTTCTTCTTGGAAGAATCTGGAAACGGGAGAAAAGTCCCTGGCCATATGCTCGTTCCTTCTAGTGCAACTGAGGAAGAAGGGATTGCAGTGGGCATGTTTGTCTCTCTTTTGCTGGAGCACGGCGAGTTCAGCAGAGTTTGCGCCGGGTTTGTCGGTGGTGAGTTCCTTGACTTGGATGTAACACTCGGCACAAGCTTCGCGTCCGCAGAGCCTGCACATCCATGTACAGGAGAAGAGAGAGGTCATGCAAGTATCTAGAGAGACGTCAGGTGTGGGATGGACAGACAAGGGGAAAGGGCGTGACCGCATGTGGCTCTGACTTCGCTCTCGCGGGGGCGGCGAATCAAGTCTTGAAAGTTGATGTGTTGGCGTTCATTCCTGAGAACAGGCAATAAAGCTTTGGCAATGCTCAGCTAACCAAGGCAGAGGAGGAGGAGGAAGATTTGCTCGATGAATGTAGGAGGAGGACATATATACAAACCTTCATTCTGGTGACATGGGCCTCCTGGAGGGGAACATTCCATTTGAAGGGATAGGACATTTTTGGGGCATCCTGGTAGCGGCTGCCAAGGAAGCTGATGCCGACGATGTTGTGCTGCCTGTCTTTGAGGAAGAAACGGATGCCCTGGAAACGGCAGGTGTCGCCTGCCCAGCGCCTGGTGCAGGAGACGCAACGTGGAAAGAGTTCGGAGCGGTAGCGGTTGGACATGCAGCGGGCCGACTGGAGTTCGGAGTGGAGGGGGGTTGCGTTTTCGGTGACGAGGCCGTTGACCTGGCCATGGTCGCCGGTGACGACACGCATGGGGGCTGGAGGAAGATGAGGAGGAGGGTGACGGGGTGGGAGAGAGAACGCACTGGTGGAGCCACCGTCTGCGGCGATAGAAGAGGCATAGGAGACGGAGGACATGACGGGGACTGTGGAGAGGAGTGAGAGGGGAGTGAGAGAAAACGTACTGTTCTGGATGTGGAGAGCCTTTGAGCGCTTCTCTGCGGTGTAGCCACGTCGGGGGCCATCTGGCTTTGGACGCTTGGACTGGGGGGGAGGCGGTGGATCCGACAGGCGTTTGCGGGAGGCGGGAGGCGGGTTGGGGTCGGGGGGCTGCACGGACCCGCGAGCGGCGATGCGGATGGAGGCGCGTTCGCTCTGCTGCCAGTGGGGGAGATCCCAGGAGGCGGCGCGGAGAGGGTAGGAGTTGTCGTTGTCGTCGTCGAGGACGGTGAGGAGGGAGTTGTTGTCGTTGTCGTTGTCGGTGACGGGGTTGAGGAGGCTGTCGATGGTGGCCTTCTTGGATGCGTCGCCCATTGGCTGCTCCTAGTCTTCACCACAGCCTTTTGTCCCCAACACCACGTGCCATGATCCCATCACCACGTGCTTGATCCATCACCACGTGATCTGATGCATAATACCCCGCGACCTCCCCTTTTTGCGCCGTCCATGGCAAAGCCCACCCTGCTCCAGTCAGTCCTCAACCGTCCCACACAGTCCTATCTCACTCCAGAAAGGGTATGTTATTCCCGCGACATATCAGTTCCAGCGTGCACAATCTCTCTTCAACCCTAGATCGACTCCAACTCAGCCGCCACTCCTCCCCCTCCCCCTCCAAAGGACTTTTTCTTATCACGTGTCTCCGAGGACGACATATTCTACACTCCCTGCTCTTCTCTTCACCAAAGTCCAAACGAGACTCCTCAAACCCCCTCGCACTCTACCAGCACTCGCCCCGCCCTCGATGCTCGTCCCAGAGCCGATGCCGCCAAACCTCGTGCACATGCACCTGCGAGCATGGCATCCAGTAGTTCCTTCATGTCTTTAAACTCACTCGAGGGCCATTCAGTCGTGTTTTCCGACCTCGTCACCGAAACGACCCCAGCCACCACACCCTCACTCGGGAGCAATGGAAGCAGGCACAAGGAGCGTACGCCCCTCGTCAGCGATGCAACCAAGCGGTGGGCTGATGAGACGGCCCGTGACACTATGAAAGCCACCATCACCCCCATGACAAGAAGACGACATCATGAAACACATGCTATCACAACAGCGGTCCTTCATACCAATACATCTACATCTACAAACCCCACTTTACACTACCAATACCAGCGCACTCGTGATGATAAAAGCTCCGGACCCATGATGAGTATGACAGCCGTTCTTGAAGCGGCGGAGCAACAAGAGCCATGTAGCAAGAAGGATCACCAAGGCTCTGGAAAGCGCTCTCCGGGAGCCGGAAAAGGGGCCAGCGTTGACGCGAAACGCAAGGGAAAGGAAAAGGCTGACACCTCTACCGTAAGCGGTTCGGTTACAGGAGACACAAAGAATGTATACCAAGCAAAGGGGAAAGAAAGAGAACACATCTACACGAGACATCAACCTCTGACATCCTCACCATTAGCACTGTCTGCCAAACCTTCCTCGGTTCCAGCACTACCCAGGAACAACAGCTTTACCGAAGTATCCAAGCTTCTTTCTCGCCCGGTGCTTGGTCATCGCCGCTCTAGATCACTAGGCCCCGAGTCAATGTCAAAGTATCCAGGTTTGGTCTCGCCTTCTAGCTCTGCATCATCGGCTCCGCACAAAAAACAACATGTCAACACAGGGGATCATTCACGTGTATACTCCGTCGCTCGCAGTCATGGCTCGTCGAGTGAATTGCCCACAAATACACAAGTCGTCAATCCGAGTGCTCATCCACAGTCATCTGGAGAGCTTCCATCAAAAGGCACGCCCGGCTTTACGTCCCTTGTGCTCCCCCGGGCACCACCACCTTTCAACCCCGATGGAGACACAACAGCACGTATTCATGGTAGAGTTGACCTGACAAAGGATGGTTTAGCTCAAACCACGATGGCGAGTGTAGAAGTGGTCAGAGGACTAGGAGGCATGACGAGTAAAAAGGGTTTAATGGATAGGCTGACTTTGGTCAGGCGAACGACGAATCCTTCAGCTGGTGAGGTGAAGATGGCGGACGATGAGCATAGAGAGCCAGCTATAACAGATCTGGACGGAGCCACAAGTGTTTTGGGGTTCACAAGCCACAGGAAGCCTCCGGAATATGTTCCAAATGGCAGTGTACTCGTGCAGGTGTGGGCTGTAGGCATTGATGGTATGGATGGGAGACTTATTGGGGTGAGGCTGGTTTCTGGAGGTATTGCCAATCTACCTTCTTCTGCTGTGACGACCAGCAATTTTGGAGATGGTCAGAATGGTCAAAGAATGAACGGGCTCGAACATGAAGAAGAGATGCAGGCTTTCAAGCCCATATCTCAAGGTTCAGGACTCGGACGAAGTCTAAGTCTGCGTGAACGCTTTTCTCGATCTGTGAGTCTTGGGCGATCAATGAGAACAAAACTGTATCGCCGCGAATGCTCCCCTGATAAGTTTCAACATTCAACCCCTCAGCGCACGGCTACGTTACCTGAGAAACATGTGCTTTTGGGTTCTGCTAGAACGCTCATACCGGGTATCGGGCATGTACCTGGGCGAAGTTTCGTTGGACGAGTAGTCGAATGTGGTTGGGAAGTTCGAGATGAAGTAGTGAGGAAAGGAGACTGGGTTGCTGGGTTACTTGATGTCAAAAAGGTGAGATTAGTCTAGTATCTGTGGGTATGTGTTTCACTGACACTCCCTTCTAGTCCGGTGCTCTCACAGAGTTTATCGTTGTCGATCGACACCGTATACATCGTGTTCCACACCCCAAGCTGTCGCCCACTACCACATCCAGCGAAAGGGCACTTTCAGCACTGATATTTTCTTCCGGTTCCTCTACCCCTACCTTCCCTCAACACACCTTGACCCTCGAAGAACTCGCTCTCCTACCCCTATGTGGAGTTCCTGCCTACCGCGCCGTCCGAACATTCATCTATGCTTTCTCCTCGATGCGCGAAAACCCCACTCTCTCCTCGATCGGCCGGAGTTCCGATATGGCCAAGTACAGACTTGCCGGACATGATCCAAACACGCCCCTCAATTTTACCACATACGGTGCTACGGTCTCTCGGCTAAATTTAGGCGACCACGAAAACGGTCGAAGGAGGCGTGCACTCGTGTTGCGAGGGCACGATGGTGTAGGTGCCATGGCGGTGCAAATGTTGGTTCTTAGAGGATGGCGTGTATGTGTTCACGTACCGTTCATCGCTTCACCACCTAATGTCCCCACGACATCTACTATCGCTGATGCTTTCATGGAGGAAGTTGAAGAGCGGACTAGGAACTGGGGAGCGGAGGAAGTTATCTTTGACGACGGTGAAGTCGTCGACATGGATGAAGGACGTGGCGCCGTAGTGAGAGTGATCAATGGTCTGAGAGAAGACGGGGATGTGTTCGACGTGGTTCTGGATACAATTGGTGGGAAGGATGTGAGGGAGGCAGCCGAAAGGTTGTTGAGGTCACCTGGAAGGAGAAACTATTCCGACGAGAAACCTAACAACGGCGAAACGAGGAGCGGAACGGCGATCAGAGGGATGGGGCAGTTCACAACTGTCATTGGCGATAATCCGGAGCGAGTGATCCCCAGTGCTGGGGACTTGTTCCGGGCAGGGATACGCTCACTCAAATTTGGAAATGGGGGTACTAGTTCATCCTTGTCGTCTTTGGACAAGACTTCATCAGAGACCATGAACACGCGGACAGGTGATAGTAAGAAGGGAAAAGTTGGTTATGCGTGGGTCAACATTTCTCAGGACGTCGATTGGGAAGGTAGGGATATTGGAGAGACTATTGGTTTGCTTGTCGATCTCGGTCTTGAGTATGGGATCAAACCCTGGGTTGGGGCAGAATATACTACCGCTGATGGCTCCACTAAGCCCAATAATAGGAGGGGAACCCCAGAACTCTCATCATCGTATCAAGAAAATGAAAACTCAGATCAGGAGGTGAGGTGTGGTCATTGGGAAGGAAAACGTATTGTGCCACTTGAGAAAGCTCCTGATGTATTTGTGTGTGGTGGTCCGCTTACCAGCGGTGGAACCGTCATTGTTAGAATTGCGACTTAATTTTCTCTTTCACACATCCACATCCTCTACCATTTGTTATTCTTTTTTTCTTTCTTTCTTCCCCACTTTGCGGCATTAGTGTTTATGACTGGTAATATATCTAAAGACATACTATTCGTGGATAAACATGTAATTAGCTTCTTTTTTTCGCAGTTCTTCTCTTGATAGCGTCGATGAGTTATAAGGATATTCTTTCGCATGTCAGACTTGTCATCAATTTCATAATAATCGTACACTATGGATGCCCCTGACTTTACACAAATGGTCATGAATAGGCAAGCAACGGCCATAAACAATGTGAAAGAGAAACTGTCATGTATGTCGTAATCCAGACAGACCGATGAAGTTGTACCAAACCAATAATCTATCCTCTAGTGGAGAGCTGACATTGGAGCGGATTATTTGATGTCTAAAGGCAGGCCATACCTGTCGAGAAGCAGATAGCGGAAACGCCTGTAGAGCCACAAGTATGTGTCACCTAGGAAGGGGACGTTTCCAACGTAATAGATAATGCCGGTTTTCCTGAAGGTCTATTGAAATAAGGAATCATTCGAATATTACCCGGAGTAGGACCCTCCACTTCCAGCTTTTTGCGTGCACGTTCTGTCTATGGTGAACAAGTGAATCAGTTGATTTCTTTAGCATCCCCACCAATTCGGGGCGAGGCATAGTCACAACTAACCAGTCCAGATTCTGCCATGCCACGCTCAAGACCCTCCAAAAGAGTACAAGCTTTGCACAACGGGTTACTTGACATGTATCCACATCTCTGGCAGGATTCTGCACAAAAAAAAAAGTCAATCAGAAGACATAGGGGGAGAATGACAAAGCCACAACGGATTCAAAATCGTAAAAACTCACGCTGCACATGTTGGGTGGCCTTGACCTCTTTTCTCACTTCAAAAGCTTCTCCAGAATGTATGATATCAATGATAGCGCTCGGTCTCGCAGCTTCAAGGTCTTTGAGAAATGCCCGCGCATGCCCGCGGTAGGCATCAGGAGAATATATGCACTCCGTCGAAAAATAGTCCAGTTTCTTAAAATACGCATACCTGAAACTTCTTGTCAACTCGGGAGTGTCCCAAATGGGCAAAATTCCAGTACTTGCATCACAATCTCTTTCTCATAAGTATACTTAAACGGTTTAGATCGCTTAATTGTATCTTCTCCCTGTGTGCAGATAGCCGTACAACGGCCCAACCTAGCTACATCACCCCTCATAACTTTCGAGTGGTCAAAAGTTCAGCGGGCCTCGATCTAGCAGAAAAGCTATTTGATCCACTTACTATTCATCAGAACGGTTTCTGCTATATCGTCCGCATTGTGACCTGTGACGATGTGGTCCACCTCGAGCATCGCTGCACCACGATCCAGCGCCTGTCTCCGGAATACACCACAAAATGTGCAGTTGTTCTTACGACCAACTTGAGAAACTACTTTATCCATTGTCCACCCGTATAATTCATCGTAGGACAAAATTTTCAATGGCATTTCATATTGCTGCTGATTTCGTTTGACCGTCTGAAAAAATCAGATAGGTGTCTTCGCCGCCTGAGTAATTCAATGGCTCACTTCAAGTGAATCATCACGATAGCCAGTGATCCCCTCGTCTATGGACAAGAGGAATAATTCCAAGCCATACTTGAAACGTTCGTTAAGCGTCTTCATAACGAAGGCTAAGACCGTTGAATCTGTTGAAGACATGTCAATCACAAGTTGGTCGTTCACATGAACCACATACCTTTACCCCCAGAGGCACCAATGGCAACCCTATCCCCAGGTTCAAAGAGTTTGGAGTCGATGATTGTGTTGTGTACCTCGGTTTCGAAAACATAGAAAAAACAGTCTTTGCAGATCTGTTGACCAGTCTTGGGTCTCCTTAACATAGCCTTGGTTGTTTCACACAGAGAACATAGTCTAGGAGCCATGAGGTGTAGTGATGCACATTGAGAACTGAATACCCCTCAATTTGCGATCATTTGTGTCGATTGACGAATCAAGTAAGCCCCCAAAAGTTCAAATGAATCGTCGGTCGGCTGGCGAACACGTTGCTAGTAGTATCGATGTTCAATGCTCAGTGCACTCGTGCCCCCGTGCACATAAACTCAGAACTTAATGAAAACCCAAAGGAGAAAATAAGATACAAGGAGATGCGCGGCAAATAATCATTGTCACATGACAAACCCACAAAGAACTTGTACAAAAAAGCAACCAAAAGCCCCAAAATCAGTTGAGATTGTTGAAAATGGAAAAATCGAATGAGCAAGGGGTATGAGGAGATGAACGCTGACGGGATAGGGACAGATAATCACGAGAGTATCAGCGAGAAAAGCTCTCGGCAACCCTGCGTACTATGTGTGGTGCAATTCCGATAAGAAAGCACCATAGCACGACCGAGGTTGCCCCGTACCGTCAGTCAACGGGGCGTGATTTAGCTGATCTGGTAGAAGTCACGCTCATGGGTTCGGTGTCTTCCTGCAAAGAGGCTTGACTAAGTTCAGGAGCCTGCCTGACGTCCTCTTTTTCTGGGCTGGAAGCTATGTTATAAATGCTGTCGTCTTTTTGTTCCAAGGTTGAAACATTGGCGGATGGTGAAGAAGCACGAGGTGCGCCTATCACAACACATCAGCAAGTCCTAACCCATCTACTCCAAGGCTCAGGCCCTCATACCATGAGTGTCTATCAATGGCTAATTAGTTTGATCAAGGTAGAGACTTCGATTTATCCCCACCTTGGTCGACTTCAACAGTTTTCGATCCTGAAAATCCGGCCAAGTTGTTTTGCGACCTTTTATTTAGAGCGATGGGCGCCGGAGGACCCACTTCGTCCCCGAGATTGATTGAACTGACTGAAGAAGCTCCATCTTGCCTTGCAAATCGAGTCAGGTGTTCAACAGCCGTGGAGAGTTTGGGTGGTGATGCACTTTTCCCGGTGATCAAGAGCCTCGGAGGGGATTTACGGTTCTTGGGCATATGTAGGCGCTCAGCGACAGCACGAGCTTGAGCTTCTTGACCTTTGGATATGTTCCTCACGGCTTCTGGTCGAATGTCTGCCCACATTTGCAATGCTTTAATAGAACCCCATTCCATAATCTTGTTGTTCAGCCATAAAAGTGACACAGGTTTGGTCAAAAAATCGTTGCACCCAGCAGCTAGAGCGCTGACTCGATCGCTTTGTAACGAAGAAGCAGTGAGGGCCACGATAATCACAGAAGATCGGTAAGGAGAAGATCCGCTTGGAGAACGTATCTCGCTCGTAGATGCAGAAGGAAGGATCAAGATGTCCATGGGTAGCTGATGAGAAGTTATCGGAGAGAAATCGGAGCCACCGTCCAGTTGTTCTAGTCGTCGAATCTCCCGAGTAGCTTCTATGCCATCCATTATTGGCATCTGAATATCCATCTTAATTGAGGGGGTAAGATTTAAGCACGTTCAAGGCATGAGCTGTCAACATACTAAGATCAAATGAAAACCTCCAGTCTTCCACTTTTCGACCGCTTCTTTCCCATTATTAGCTATATCGTAGCGAATCTTTTTCCGTTTCATGAATGTCGACAGTATAGCTTGATTGATGGGATTATCTGGAAATTGATATCAGCATTTCATCAAGCAAAATTTTACAGTAGAATGACCGTCAACAATGAGAACGCTTATCGGAGGGACTATATTGTTTGCAGGAGTTGTATTCTTGCCTTTCTTCCTTGGTCCGGCTCCCACATTTTTGTCAATCGGATCTGGTCGTTCCTGCGATGGTTGTTTCACAACTGCCTTCAAGGAGCTACTTTCATTTGCCGGTGATCCGGGGGTTGATCGTGGTTCAGACGTTGACACCTCATTCTCGCTAGGAGGGATCGTAGGAGTTACAGGAATCGCTGCAACATCTTTCAGGCTTTGAGTAACAGAATGGGATCGAATAGCCGCTGGGATCGGGTTTGAGGTTTCATGTAAACTGGGAAATAATTTGGTCTCTCGGCCTCCTCTTACAAATGGTCTTGGAATCGACGAACATCGTTGAGTGGGTACACGATTCCCGATCTGTTCCATTGGTTGCGGCGAAGCCTTCTTCTTTGACCGTGGATGGAAGAAGATACCCGCAGGCTGCCCATCAGGACTCGAAACTAGATAACCTGAAGAAGGCGACAAACCAAACTTCCCAGCTGGGTCAGGGAAGTACTCATTATTGTAGTCAGGAATCGCAAGCGGCGATGGAGATGGTAGATTGGCAAAGAGAGATTGCGTCGCGCGATTGATCGAAGGGCCTGTTTGTATGATTTGATTTGTACGGGAGCCAGGGGGAGGTAGGAAAGATGATCCTGAAGACTGTACACCTGGTGTCCCCGGTGAGATGGCAGTGGGGAAAAAGAAGGGGTCAATTGTTGGTCGGGTCACTGCAGTGTGCATAGCTGTCAGAAATCGTCGAGGTCCAACAGGCTTCGGGATAATCATAACCTCCGGGAAACGGGCTGCTGAGCCATGTGTCGGCATCATAGACTGAATGACATCCTTTGTGACTTTGTAATTAGCAAGACTTGTGAAATGGAAGACGACAACCGAAGTAGCGTATTGCCCCAGGACGCGAGCAAGCTGAGGAGACGACCTGGACCTGTGCAAGGTAGCCAAAGAAGGGTGAGTGGGTGCATTAAAATTCTGGGGGTGCTGTTCTGCTCGTAGAGCTTGCAAACATTCTCGTAAAACGCCGGTGTTGTCGTCAATGAAGATAAACGACAAATGGGATGCACTATCTGATCCAAATGATCTGGAACTACTTATCGAAGCAATAACTTCAGGATTAGGCGCCGCTGAAGCACCAGGAGTTGAGAACCAGCTCTCTCGTACTGGTGTTGAAGTCTCTTCATTCGTCGACCTCTCGGTCCTGCCATCGGAGAATATAAGATTGACATCCATGCCCCACGCAGTTATGTAACTGGTCATATGTCGGGCAAATGCGCTATCCGATCGTGCATAAAGCGTAACTTTACGGCCCTTGAGGGTTTCACCGAAAACCAGAAGTTGTTCTGTACTAGGATCTTTGTCAAGTCCCGAGACTTCCTCTTGTGCGTTTCCACCGGATATGGTTCCGGATAAGTCTGAAGCCGAAGAAACAGCCTTGTCCAGAAGAAGGCTCACTTCATATATTTGACCATCCTCGACATGGTTTTGGATCGTAAATTGAGCATCTATGAGGCGTAAGAGGCGGCGAAGGAGTAGGGTAGTAAGTTGAGGGTTCGGCCGTTGTTTATTTCTGCAGAGTGTTTTGTCGGTAGATTTGCAGTCCTCTACATGACCTTCATTTGTATCAGACAAAATGCTCGAACCATACTTGTGCTCAATCTTGATACTGCACCGCAACGAGTCCATGTCAGTCGGAGAAACCGTCACACGTCCTTCAGTAGATCCATCCAGGATGGTCGATGTCCCTGACTGAACCCCATGAGGGGTAACCACAAGGCCTAATTCAATCAGATCTCCAGGAAGGGCCTTGTCGAGTATCTGACGAACAATCTATGAAATTTCTCCAAGTCAACAACAGAATCAGGGACCCAATTAGAGACTACGCACATGGAGCAAAGCATATACAATTCCACATTCATCACCTTTCACATAAACATGCCTTACGTCCACTTCTCCGTAGTGAAGTACCAAATCAACACCAGCCTGAGCAGCAATAGCACTTGAAGTATCCCCGACACCCTGCAACAACTCCCCAATATCAAACACATTCTGCACTTTCGTGTCTCCTTCAGAATAATCGAGAGAACCGGATTCACTGCTGTAAAACCTGAGTAAATTTGCTGACATATAGTTGAGGGTCTTCATGGCAGTGAACATTGCAGACATCGAGGGTGTTGGAACAGACAATGAGCATGCCGAGTATTGTTCCTTGGCAGATTCTAGAACTTGTGGTGGCGAGATCTGGAGCATGGTCTGGATAACCATTTGAAAAGCGTCTGCAAGCTCAACCGACAGGGAATCAATAGGCGACGTAGATTGGAGTGGCGTGACAGGATTCGAATGAATAGAACGCATCTGCTGTCTATGTGGGTGTTGAAGATGACTGAGCTGGGAAGGTAGCGACGGCACCGTGCACGAGAGAGGTGGTGAACATTGGGACTGAGGATTAGCGGTAGTCGAGGCTCGGGCCTCGGTCGTCATAAATGTCGGAGCAATCGTCCTCTGAGTCTGAGCTTGACTTTCACTTTCGGAATGACTATCTTTAGACGTCGGTATATCACCCTCTCCTTCGGATGAATCGGGAGATTGCCGCCGTGGAGCTGTACCAGAACTAGAACCCCTGCTGTTACCCGGCCGTTGACCAGCATACGAGATGCTGAATGTATGACTGCGCCGAGTCGAAGGAATTTCCATAACGATACCATCCTGAGAGCCAATTGAATCGGTAATTCGAAGTGTTGGCCGCCTTAGTGAACTCATAACACTCGTAGTGGACTATTTCAACAGAGCTGGAATGCCAATGAGTGACATTTATAACGTGATAGAGGAAAGCTAACCAAAGTTTGTTCAGAAGAACCCAAAAGAAGGAGGGAATGTAATGGGAGTTGGAGGATAGGGTGTGGCACCTGTATAGAGAATGGAGATACTGGAGGCACGGAGGCAAACTGTTGTGCTTCAAACCTGACCAAATACATCCACTATTCACTTGCTGCTCAAAAATGAATCATGATCATCCCTCACTCTGCCTCCCTTCTAATCTCATGTAGATCTTCTACAGTTGATCAAAACCCTCTACCAGAAAAAAACGATTTTTCGTAAACTCAAACAGGTAACAAACGTGGTAACATTAATATGTCACAATCTCCACATTCAATTACTCAATGGAACAAAAACTCAGCAGGATTAGTAAAATAACTCAACATCTCCCTGATTTCATGTTGTCATTAACTCAGTTCTTTTGGCGACATAGTGACATACCTCAGCAACAAGATCCATGTCATGATAGCTTACCCTTCTTCCAGCGGCGGCGCGAGGATCCTCCTTGGCATCTGGTGGTGGCGGGGGTGGCGGTCCACCAGCCTGCCCATTGTTCCTCATGTTCCGACGTCCAGTCCCATTTCCACTTGTCAGTGCAGAGTCAAGTGCCGCTGGAGAAGGTTTAGGAGGAAGACCAGCCCCTACAGGTACAGTAGTTTCTGCAGTAAAGCCACTTATGCGCTCACTTAAGCGCCTACCAGTGATAGTACCCTCATCACGACGAGGAAGCATAGCTGGAGGAGGATAAGGGGCCGGAGGGCCATATGGATATGCAGCATAAGGGTCCCAGTACCCGGAATACGGTAGTGGTCCTGGCGGGAATGGATAGTGCCCACCAGCTCGACCGTACTCAGCATGAAAGGCTGTACCTTGAATCCCATAAGCTTGAGGTGGAGGAGCTTGATTGGCGTTGCCAATCGTTGGAGGAGGATGCGTAAACGGTTGGATGTGATGTGGGTCTAGCACAAAATTGTTCAAGTAGGTTAACTGAATAGCATCCCGTTAGTAATAGCATCGGCCCCTTGATGGTAGTCACGTCACGCACATCATCAAGGTGCTTCACGAGTTCGGGATGTTTATTGGCGATATGTTTCTCAACAAATGACGAGGCCCTAAACAGCTTTTGACACGTTTTGCATCTGAACTTGCCTTCATCCTCCTGTTTGATGTGAGGCTCAGCTGCCTTGGCAAGCTCCCTGAAACTACCATCAATGGCAATATACAGATAAAGGAAGATGTAAACGTACTCTTCATAAGATTTACCCCCGTAGTCGCGGGGGTCAACACCGTCTCGATTGATAAGCAGAGCGATCTTAGAGTCTAACCACTCCAACCACCGACCATCTGCAAGGATATTAGCATTGCACAAATGACGATAGAAAGATCCATAAGAGATCACCATTTCGTTCATTTCCTCTCTTATCTTTCCCATCCTTCTCCTTGCCATCCTTCTCTTGCTCTACACCGTCCTTTTCGCTTTCGTCAGCCTTCTTATCCTTCTCAGCACTCTCACTCTCAGTAGGTTTGGTATTCGTGCATGAAAAAGGCTTCCTCTCGTGTTTGATACACTTACGCTGCAATTCTTCAAGATGATCAGTTATTACAGCGCAATAGTAGCATGTGTGGAAAGCTGCCCGAAGATAAGCGATATACAAATCCAGTGATATCACCACCTGTAGATCACATTAAAATCAGCAATACTCACAAAAAGGAGAAAGAGAAGAGATCAACTTTTTTTTCTATATATTCCCTTTCGTTGTTCACGTCTACTAACCCTTGCTCACGAAGATCTACCATAATTTTTTCAACCCTCCGTTCAACGGCCTCACTACCACACTCTCTAGGTTCTGGATCCTCTTCCTCTACAGTTTCTTCAGGCGGTGCCATGATCGCATCCTCTTCGGGTTTTGCCTCACCGTTGACTTTGGGTTTCATGTTAAGTTGTGATCTTTTCATAACACGTAATTTTGCAGCTTCCATCTCTAACTGCATTGCAAGGGTCCTCACGTTGCCAAGATCCTTTTCTAGACGCTCAGGACGGCTTGCAGCGTCAGGCGTGTTTCGCACGCGGTTAGTAAATGGCTTAACAACATGGGAAACATGAAGTTTGAACCCCTCGATCTGAAAAGAGACACACGAAGAAAAGAAACATGTAATGAGGCAGCAGAAGGTGGCGTACCTTTTTGTCTCCGAGCTCGGTGACGACAGAGCCCATGTCCGTATCATCTCGAAAGCGTATCCAGCCTGCACGATAGAAATTGCGCTTTTGCAAAGGATCACCAAGAGCAAGGTATACGAAACCTGAAATCTTCGTACAGACCTGAAAAAAGGAAATTGAGTCATACACCAAAAAAGGAAAGGTGAGCACAAACCTCCTCGAGTTTGACACGGCCGATGTCAGGTGGAATGGTACGGATCATGACCTGATTGCCCTCAGGCGAAACAGAAATCTCCATCCCGCGATTACTTCGTTTGTTATCTGACAAATGTTTGCCATTAGTCTCCACTCTGCTAACATCAGGATCGACCGTCTCTTCGTCAATTTCGACAGTGAACTGCATTTCATCATCACCACCAGATGGTTTGCTTTCCTCAGCAACGCCGTTGGTCTCGGCGGCAATATCGTTAATAGGTGAAATCTCCATTGCAGGTGAGGGTGGTTCTGGCTCAGTTTCATTCAAATCTGGGTCAAACTTGCCAGACTCGAGATCATCAAGAAAAGTATTAATACGACCTTTCCAACCCTCCTTCCGCACCTGTAAGCGGAGATTCTGGAATTTAGGATCATACTTTTCGGCAAACCACGGAGACTTCCTATGGTGCTCAAACATGGTTTGAAGCTAATGTACAGCAACAAAGCAGATTCAGTTATGATGTTCCGACAGAAGTATAGAAACGCGGGCGAGAGCAAGGTGAGAGAGAGGACGCTGACCTGGTTAGCAGCAAATTCCTTTTTATACTTTTCCCATTTACTCCTGATGCCATTCCGCGGCTTAGAGCCATCACCTGCTTCTTGCTCGGCGACTTTGTCAGCGTTATCCTCTTCAAAAGCTTCCTGGGGGTGGAAGAAACGAAACCACTCTGCATACTGCTTGAGGGTCGCTGGAAAATCGAACGTATGAGGATCGGGCGGAGGGCGTCGTGACGACTGATAGGAACCCGCTGGGCCTCTACGTGGAGGCGAGGAGTATCCGTAGCCGCGTGAGTGAGTATCTGAAATATAAAAAGTGAGTTACCCTATAAGAGAGCTGAAAAGTTTCAAACCGTAGTCATCATTGTAACGTGGACGCGGATCGTATCGGTCCCTATCGCGGTCAAAGGGAGAAATGGAACGTCGCCGCTTTCTGCCTGGTTTCATTGTAAAGACTCATACAAGTCTTTCATATTCGCGTACGCACTTTCATCTGAAGGAGGGCTCCGGCTTCGGCGTCGAGGATAATCATATGAAGTTCTGTCACGGTCGTAGGAAGACCATCGCTCACGGTCATACCCTTCCCAGTCTCGACTGTAAGCATCTCCTGTGTACGGGTGGTCCGGGTAAGAAGACCTGGGAGGATAAGCGCGAGGGGAGCGGGAGCGGGAACGTCCAGGGGGGGGAGGATGTGAGGAAGACCAGGACATCTTAGAAGGCCAAGAAATAGACAGAGAAATGGAAATCAGAGGCTGGAGGGGAGAGGTCGAGCATAGTGAAGCACAGACCTCTGAGGATCACGACGAGCACAAATTGGCCCTTGTTCGACACGCTCAACAGTGGTCGTGACCAAGTCCTTTCCTGTGCGTTTCTCACACACTACCTGATTCAAACTCCGACTCCCACGGCCCGTGCGTCATTTCTATCAATTATTTATCAAAATATATTCTCCAATACACCCTCCAATTTCGAGTCTTTCGGTCTTTTCCGCTCCGAGTCTGAGCCCTCATCCCCACGCCGCTTCAACGTCCGTTCCCGGGGGTGGAAGTCTCCCTTCTCTTCTCGTTTCTTCATAATTCTGGCAATCTCGACATTGTGTAGGTACTCCTGTTGCTCCGCGCGTGACTGCGATAGCTCGACCCGTAGTTTAGCTTGATGTAGTTGTGCTTCATGTGCTGGACAGCATCATCTATTTGCTCCGAGAACATTATTTGGCGACACTTACCAACTTGCTCAGTCAACATGTTCCACTTGAACTTGGGCAGATACTTCATCGTCCATACATCGTCTTTCCAGCGTGACCCTTTCTTCCCGCCGATCGGCTGAGCATTGAGCATGTCTGCCACACTTCGTGCGATTTTTTTGTCTTTAAACTCAATCCATCCTTCTGTAAAATGCGGCTTTTTCGTCGACGTGAATTTTTTCCTCAAATATGTCCGTTTTGCATCTACAGAGTAACCATGAAGTCAGTTCTATCAAATCAACATTTTGACCATACCTTCCTGCTGCAAATACACCCGCCCCACCTCTCCGTACGCGCTCATCAGATGGCGCACCTTGGCTGGCTGCATTCCGGGAGGTATTCGAGAAATGTATACAATGCCAGCTTTTTCCTGTGCAGTCTTGAATGTAGCAAGTGCTTCAGGCGTCAATAACTTGACAATTGGCTGCGTTGGAGTAGAGAATTCTTGAGAGATCATTCCATCAATCAATTCCTTTGGTCTTTCTGGGTCTGTGGATACACTTAGGGTCTCCGGTGATGAAGGCATAAAGAAACAAGGTGCAGATTGGGATTTGAATAAGATCATTACATAAGGCACATATAATTCAGAAGGTTTGCCAGAGTATGGGCTGTGAGAGAGTTTAAATCAATCTGGCTGACGGAAGGTATGAGTCATCGCAGGTGTGGGTTATCTCGGAAATGTAGAAATTAGTTGCATCTTGACCCCTACAGCCGAAGATACTCTTGTGATTGGTGTCTCAGTCCACCTCGACTGAAATCATTTCTTTCTCAATGCTGTCCAATAATTCCCTTTGTATTGGGACTTCAATCAAACAGCCCCATAAGTTGTGCTAATGCTCCAAAGATGGCAATTTGAGGTTGACTGTCCTCAGGTCTCATCTTGTTCCTTTCGCTCTCTATCTCGGTCCCGCATCTCTAAACAATGCTTGCTGTATGTGTCCTGTTTGCTGTAGTTTCAAGTCATCAGTTTACTTATCTCTCACTACACCAATCTATGATATATTCACCTTGTGCTTGTTATCTAATAGACCTTGCCCCATCAATCATTAAGCATGAACAAGCATGAACTTTGGCCGTTCCTGTATTCCCACCCATTACTCATTCCCGATGACCAATATGTGACAATGATAATCTATTGCTAGTTGAGACACAATAAAGAGCAAGAAAGAGGTGTATGATTGGCACAGCCACAATATTTATTCTTGTCCAGTAGCAACATACCATAACTTCTTCAGAAGGTTCACGGCTGGTCCATCCATTCCATTGAGCCGCACAAAAGACACAGTCTCCAAGGTATTCGTGTACTTGCGCAGATATGGTGCATACTAGTGATAACATATGAGAATTAGTGATATCAAATGAAAAATATAACAAGTAACTTTCCAACGGAATGATATCCCAGAAGAAAAGAGAACAGCAAAAGGGAAGACGAGAAAAATATGGCAGTGCCACTCACCGCTCTGACAAATTGACGATACCAACCCCAAGTCTCCCAAGTATTCCATTCATCTCGACCCCAAGCGTCCCGATTTTGCCAGGCTTCCGCACCAATTACATCTCTCGAATGAGAATTGGAATTCAAGTCATCTGCCGGAGGTGCAAGGCAAGATATGAATCCTCCCAATGTACGCGATAATGCTGCTTTCTGTTCGCGAACGAGGGATTCCGAAGCCTTGAGTGCCGTCTCGAGTGCTACGTTTTCTATTTCATCTGGTATGATATAGGGTGTAAGAAGTTCGATCGCGTCCTGAATTCTGATTCTCGTACCAGTAGGCTTTGTATCTCCATCAACCTCCATCTCTTGACTAGCTTTTGCTTTCGCCCGAGCATCGTCATCTTCCTTTCTCAGCGTAGCAATTTTTCTCCTGGCAATCACAACCCTTCCATTCGCTTTATCTAACGCTGCCTTGAGCAAATCCCACTCAAACGCACTCAAATTCAATGGCTTTTCGATCTCCCTCAACTGTCCGACAACCGAGCCATTCAGGAAAGTCCATCCAATGACATCAGTAGGATCGACGATCTGATATTGCATCAGCTTATCGAAGACGATCCCGACCATCTGTCGATTGTGTTTCCAGAACGACGCAACGGCGGTCAAGATATCATTCTTTGCTTCTGTATCACCGTGTCCTCCGGTACTGGAAACGCCGCCACTAGCTATATAACGAAGGAGTGCAAGATATCGTTCGATACCGTTGAGAAGATGTGAAAAGGAACGAGATCCAATGTTGAGGAGGGATTGGACAGCAATGGACCGCGTGAGACCATCAACATTAAGCCGGCCATCGTCCCATCCCTCGAACTGATTCTTGAGCGTGTCAAGATGGGCAATAACATCTTCGGCACTTGCCCTTCCTCGGAATAGATCAAGTACTGACTGAGCAGCTTCAAAATGCGGATGTGCTGTCGATGACAGTTCTATTAGAGTCTGAAGATACGTCTGATTGACTTACACGGGTCTTCGTATTCGAATGCAGGTGCAGGTGATTGTTCGGATATGACAAAAGCATCGGGTTCTTGCATTGGCGGAGGAAGTGTTTTGAAGATACGTTCATGGTAAGCAAGCCGAATTTCAAACTCAACGACTCGGCGAATGAAAGCACGTTTGGGGTGCTGAACTGCGAGGGATAGGTCTGGGACCCTGTAGCAGGAGTCAAGGATAGTGAGTACATGCCAGCGAACAGGCTCACCATTCCTTCCAAACCCATTGAAAACCAAAGTTACTCATGTGGACGGCAAACCATTCTGCGAATCTACGCGCAACTTCAACATCCAACGACTCAGAAAGAGCAGCATATAGTTTTCGTATAGATTTTCCAACAGCAGGTCCGACAGTCGAGGGAGATAGCTTGCATAATTCTGTGATCAGGCTTATATAATAAATTGACTTCTGGGAAGGCTCTGGCAAAACCAAGTAGGCACCAAGAATAGTCTGTCTCCCAGGAAAAAGTCAATAAAGAATAAAAGTGACTGAAGGCTAGAAACTCGCTTCTAGAACAGTGCTTTCAAGCTGCCAATCCTTGCTTTGAACGGTGTCATGTTCTATTGTTGAGCCGGGCTTCGGTTTGAATGTGCCTGGAAGATTCCACTTAGGATATTCCAATAAGAGGCGCGCACATTCTTTGCGATTAATTTCGAAGATGTCAATCGTATCAATCAGAGCACTGCGAATAATATAACCGGCAGGCGTGTTTGGGTCTGGTGACACCTAGGCTCAGATAATAAACAGATAGCTGGAAGTTAAAGCAAGTTTGGAAACCCACTTCGTCTGTGAAGACACGGAAATAGTATTCAGGCCATTCTTCTTTTTTAATCTGAGTTTCACTCCCAGTTTCGGAGGTAATACCTTCGACCTCTATGATCTCCGGGGGTACTAACACGGAAGGTAGGTCGTATTTAGATATTGCAGTGTCAATCCGCTCGCAAAGATATGGCTGTGGAATGCAGTCAATGGTTCCTGCAAAGTCAGCCTCATTAAGCACTTTCAAAGCAGCCAGGAGGCTATCAAGTACCTAGAAAAGGATATGCTGATGTCAGATAGAGAGTTGATACTATAAAACACCTACTTCATTTGCACTCTCTGGAATAACTACATCATTAGAGATCCTGCTGTTGAGGGCTACAAGCCATTTTGAGCTGATCATTGAATCACTGTAAGCTTGAATTGCAGTAATCATATCATCAACACTTTTGGAAGAATATGCCTTAAGGACCAATCCTGCCTGAATGAGAACTCAACAAAAGAAGACCTGCATCACAATACTGGCTCACAATGATTAGACCTTCACCAGCTGCCGAAGCCGCTTTCTTGGCACGACCATGAGAAACACCAAACTCATCCAACACAGCAACAAAAGATTGGAGCAGAGAAATCATGGATTCAGGCGAAATAAGACCTGCAACGGTTAAATGGGCGAAAAATTGGATCTGTGAAAGAGTAAGCTGCATAAATTTTGAAGCAGAGGAAGGATTACACATAGACGCGTTTCTCGCCATGCCACTTTATCCAAATATCCCTGGAAGCCTTTCCAAAAATCTTCCAAAATTAGTCGACCCAGTACGGGTCCATCAGACTCTCCTTGATCAGGTGCATTATAAAGACTAAGCAAAAGAGCAGTGTAAAACGGGATTTTGTACGGCTGCTCGGTTACGCTTAAATCGACCATGAGTAAAGAACAGAAGACAAAAAGCTAAGAAACCTTATTCTGAAGGCCTCGGAAATGTTTGCAACATTCAAGGGTTGGTATTCACGGATTTGCTTCTCTAGTCGAGGCAACTCCTCTTGAGCATCCTACCAATCGTGTGAGACGCAGGCCAGAAAAAGAACGAAGTGGAACATACCACTTCACCGAACTTAATGATCGCAGTCTTTAGTTTGTCCTCTGGGAGCTCTACGAACTCACGTCTGCGGTCATCATAATCGTCTGCACAAAACAGTCATTATTGCCTCAGTGGGAGTCTGACATCTTACCTCTGTAGCGCTTGCGGTAGCCTCCGTGTCGATAGCTCATGGGTGACTAAATTATTCTGAAATAAAAGATAAAACAAAATTTTTGTTGGTCCTGGATCCTGAAGACGACTGCTGCAGGTACTCTCTAAACCCCGTGTGGTTTAACTTTCCCACGGTACCGATATCTCACATCTGCTCTCCAAGTGGACCTCACCTTGTTGACTGACTGGATCTAATTTAGTATGATAAAACTATCAGCGTTCCCGCAAGTACCCCACCTAACCTGTCATGCCGTTCCACTAGCACCAGCAAAACTCTCCGTGAGTCACGTGTTAGACATTGATGCAATCTCGCATTTTCGTCCTTGGTCTTGAAGCTTGAACCACTCCTGGGTGCGTGGTGACGTTGCGATACAAATCATGCTAGGTCAACTGCATTTTTAGGTTATGTGAAGTACATGCAATGCATTTGGCAGAGTATCGCCAGGTTTTCATCAGCCGGCCTCGGACACATTCACACCTTTTTTCCATCTTCAAAGTCATTTATGTCCAAGACCTCCACACATATAAATCCCTTATGTTTCTCGAAAACCACAGCCAGTACACCTCGTCACTTTACCTCTGAAACCATGCAGTTTCCAGAGCATCCCTCTGTGGATCCCGCTTCTTTTCCGCAAACCCCCGAACAGACTCGGCCCTCACGTCTGGCATTAGCTGCCACCAATGCTGTTTATATGTCTCTTGAAGAACATGATTTTGAGGGTGCTATGATGATCGTCAACACCATCCGCTATGCTACCCTTCCTCAAGAAACGCGTCAGCTTAAATTTTGGCGGTCCTCCAGAAGACTCCCGGTCACCATTCCTCCAGGTGTTTCCCCACGACTTCCTGCACACACTTTGATTCACGGCTTCGTACGTCATGGTTTATTTCACCAGGCATCTGACTTCGCAATTGTCTTGATGAAAAATCAAATTCGGCTGCGCGGGAAAACGCTTGAATGCATCACAGATGGCCTTGCCGAAGCAGCAATGGACAAAAGTCTCGTGAATAAAAGAAGAGATGATCTGTCCAAGCGTCATATGCAAAAACTTCTCTTTGACTCAGATGTGCTTTCGGTGCACAATCACAAACCATCGAATCTTAACACTGCATTTGCTGTGCAGCTGTGGCTTATGGCACGGAAGAGCGAGAGCAAACGCACACGTGCAATGTTCGATACCCTGATTACACTTTGCCTCATCAATGGCGAGATAATTATTGCTTCACTTCTCTTTGGCCTTTTGGTCAAGGATTGGGAACAAAGGTCCAATAGTTTGACTGCATATTGTCAACTTGAGAAATCGAGGCAACCGTCTTTCGAGACCTCAAAAGCATTGTATATAAAGCACTTGACTACTCAAGATCTGCAACCACTGCTGGATATACTAACTAAACTTTTGTCGCCTATCCAGAAGAAGCTTGAAGAAGCCACGCCTCACGATGTCAATGATCCATATTTTCAGCAAGCACTTCAAGCGCTCGCTGTGCTAGGGGATTTGTTAAACAACAGACAGCTTCCCTTCTCGCGAGTGGAGACCCTCATCAAAGCTCTCTATTCTTGTCCAAAGATTGATAATCGGGTTTGGGTAAGGGGAACCACTGGAGCAATGCATGTCCCGGCATATCAATATTTTCATCGGACTCTTCTCTATCTGTGCCAAAACCCTCCGACTCACTGTGCTCAGCTAGATCGCACCTTCATTTTAAGGCATGCTGAAGTTCGAGGTCTTGGCCGCTCCAATGGCGTCCGATTCATCCGAGGGCTCAACTTCACCCCCTCTCATCCCCTTGCTCGTATGCAACCTGCCATGGCTGTGAGCTCATACAATGCCTTGATACACTATGCACTCCGACATCGATTATCTGCGACCTTAGCCAAACGAATCATTGAGCACATGACCACTCAGCGGGTACCACCCATCCCCACAAATAAAGACACTCTTCATGTCCTGCTTCGAACCTCCTCTCTTTACGGACAAAATAATTTCGTGGGTAGTCTTGTTTATAGGTTGCGCTCGAGTGGTGCATGCATTGTCGAAAAAGACCCTATCAAAATGAGACCATCTGTACCATCTAATTTCCGCGCGTTGAAAGAATTCATTGACAAAGTTCGAATACCTCCAGATCTCTCTCTGCATCAGATGATGCATGATCCTTTCGCTCTTTCTACATATCTGTCAACCCTTGCATCTGGTGGCCGGCCCAGAATTGTGATTCAAATTATGCACCTCCTTCTTCCCTTCTTCCGTTATCCTCACATGCGACGGAGAGAACGACTTGATAAGACAATGAAGCAGAAATGGGAGGAATCTGTTGCCAATGCAGCGAAGCTCGGCCCTTATGTTCTCAGCGTCTTCTTCCAGACGTTAATTGAAGGAGGCTCTTCGAAAGAGGTTCAGACATTGTTTACACTGATCAATGACGCAAGCCGTGCAAGTCAACAGATGGGAGCAACGGACTCTTGGCGTGTCCCTGTTGTTATATATACACAGATGCTGGAATCATACAGGGCAGAATATGGTTTACATCGACGACGTATGACCCTCAATGCTGAAATTCTATCCATCCTTTTCTACCGTGTACAGGCTGTATATCGAGCAGCGAAGAACGCTATGTCCGAAGATCCATCTCCGATGACAAGGCTGGACTCCCGTTTCTACAATGCACTCCTCAAGTTTTTTGCCCAATTTTTGCCTGTGAAATGCATTTCTATTCATGAGGCTAGACATCGTTCTATTGCGGTTCGCCGTCGGTATGCAAGGACTGGTGTTATTGACAAACGGGGTCGAACTGCCTTGTTGGAAGAAGTAGTTGCTGACATGATTAATGCCGATTATCCCATTCCCGTTGGGTTCCACCACCTATTTCTTACTGATGGTATTGGAATGTTGGAAGGATCTCTCACAATACCTGAACTCAAAAGACACCCGATAGCTTACCCGGAATTTAGAAATAGATATTTAACGGCTTATACTCTGCCCGTTTCCACGCGAAAATCATACCCCTTCCGCCTTCGTCGCCGTACTCTGAAGAGTATCTATAGATCGAGAGGGACAAAAAGTACGGAGCAAGTAGATAGAAATCAATAAACTAATGAGATGGCAGATTGGAACCGTCCATGAATTTGGATTGAGCCCCAAAATCTTGCTTCTTCCTCGCCCGTTCTTCTTCCTTTTGTTTTCTCTGTTCTTTAATTAGTTGTTTTTTCGGTTTCTTGCTTCCTTTGTTAACCATTGCCTCAGCTGACGAGATACCCTGGAAATAGATGACAACAGTAGTCCTTGTATAGTCTCGAACCTTCCATTCCTTTGCAATCTCTGAGAAGCGTCTAACCAGATCATCCGCCCGCTGTTCCATCTCTTTACGATCTGGGGGATGTACGCTCTTCTTCGGCATGATTACCAGATCAACTTTGAAGCCCTTTTTCATATCCTCTTCTATCTTTTCCAACTTCGTCTCGATATCAACCTCAGAAGAAGCCCAAGTTAATTGCACCTCTTTCCTGACTTGAAGATGGGCATTATTCTTTGCCTTCTCCTGAGCCTGCTTCTGCCTCTTGAAGTCCTCTTTGGAGTCTATGATCGCCACGATGGGGTCTGATTCATTGGCAACGAGTTGTACGTGGTACCGCTTCAGATTTCTCTTGCCAGTTACCTGGCTTTTGTCAAGATTATTGAGACTTTCAGCCTCTGCAATGACGTCCATCAGCGAGCGGAAATCACTCAAACCTTGAGGAGTGCGAACAAGAACATTCTTGTAAGGAATAGCACGACCCCTCAGACCAATATCCTTGAGCTTTTTTTCTTTCAGTTTCTTCTCCTCTGCTGTCTCTTTGCTTATTATTGGCTGATCGTTTTTTACCCATCCCTCCCATCTATGGGAAAGATGAAAATGACGGTGGACTCGACGCGGTTTCGGGACAGACTCTAAGCCAAATTTTGAAGGTGCCCATCGACCATTGCACCGGCGATTTTGAGACAAAAACTCAACGACTACAAAACGGAAAACAGAAAGGGTGTTCATTCTGGGTCCCCGAATTTCAGGAGAGATACGCCTTGAAACCAGCTCCGTTACTCACTAGGTTTGGATCAAGAAGATAAGTAAACGTAGTCGTCAAGTTCAAACCAACAGATGTACATAGTAAAGGAGCATGTCCAGTCATATTGTATTCAGAGGCTTCAGACAAATAGTTGAGTGCCTAGAATCAATCTTCGTTGGAGCCCAGCCATGATCTGAGCTTTTCGGCAGTAGGGTCGAAAAAATGAAGGCTACAAGATGTTGGTTTGGAGAGATTCAATATCCGTCAGTGTTGAATTAAGACCGGGACTGAGTTGGTCACATGCAAACTTTGCTCCCCTTCTTCCTTCTGTAGATACATCCCTAGCGTTTGGCCCCTATATATCGACCCTCCACATCTTTTCTTTCGTCAATTTCATTCCGCGGTAAAGTACAATGTTTTACGGAATGGCAACTAAAATTAAACATGACAGACATAACAAGAAAAAGACCACTCAAAACTGATCTCGAAAAAAAGGGAAAGAAAAATTGCCAAGGCTTTCTAGATATTACGTGACGCTACCTGACAGCAAATGTAGATTATCTGTCAGAAAATCAATGAAGTATTCGGTTATGATGTTAATAATAGAGGATGTCTTAATTCCACTTCACTTTCCCCACACGGACAAATCTTCTCTCGGAAAGAATTTTCTTTTATACTCTCTTGTGGGAGTGCGATTGAGTATTGCTCTTGATGCTCTAGTGCAAACTGAAATTAAACCACCTGCTTTGAAGAATGATTGAATGTGTTTTCTTTTATTCATCTTGAGGTCAAAAAACTGCCACCCTCCATTGTTACCATGATTGAAAGTTGTTGTCCATCTATCAGTACATCCTTTGCTTGTTTTCTCCCTTGATGTGTCAATAGACAATCAGTCTCCGCGTCTTAGCACACTAATTGCGGAACAAAAATTCTGAATCAAAATAATAGTAATTAGTCACATGGTGTATTCAACCTTTCATTTTTGCGACTGACGCTGCTGGTATGAAACAGCAGCCATTGAGCTTTTTTGCTACCACCGCTATTGTATGTTCCTGCCGAGTTACTGTCAATTGGCTCCCTCTGCAATGTTCATAGGATCATGCAGTTGCTGGCATCGGTGCAGGAATCGTGACTACGCTTTGTCTCAACCCGCTGGATCTGCTCAAAATCAAATTCCAAGTTGACACAGGAGTGCGGGCCGGCGGTATAGGCAATCAAATGTTCTATGCTCTTAGGGATGTTCAACGACAGCAGGGTTGGAGAGGACTTTACCGCGGAATTTCGCCTAACATTGCTGGAAATGCTTCAAGCTGGGGATTGTACTTTTTCTTGTTCGTGTTCATTTCTTTGTGCAGTCAAGTATTTTGATGTGATTGTGACATTAGTTATAACTTGCTTAAGAAGCAAGCGGCGGGTGGGGACATAACTAAACCTTTATCGGCAGCTCAATATCTAATGTGCTCCGCCGAAGCAAGTGCGGGTCGTTTCTCTGCTTTGTATCTCTCAATTTTGAATTTCCCAATATCTCAAAGGTGCAGTAACAGCCATAATTACAAATCCACTTTGGCTCGTAAGAGTGCGCATGTTCGCTACGACTAAGGAATCTCCTGGTGCTTACAAGGGGCTCTGGGGTGTGTTGACTGTTGACTCACTACACCTGACATCTTACTAGTTACCAGATGGACTTTCGACAATTGCTCAAACGGATGGATTCTCGGGTCTTTTTCGCGGAACTCTGTTGGCTCTCGTGGGTGTGTCTAATGGAGCCATTCAATTTGTGGCGTACGAAAAAATGAAAAAATGGGGATTTGACCAGAAGCAAAGACAAGCCGAGCGAACCGGAAAGGCCTACAATCAAGACCTGGATAAACTAGTGCGGACTACATTTGGACTGTAAAATTTGGACTCAATTCTTCCAGTCCAATCTAGCGTATTCATCTATGTCCATATCAAGTAAATTCATGGCTTCAGCGGCTACGTACCCCTATCAGGTAGTGCGGTCTCGCACTCAGGTTAGTCGCCTATTCTGGCACATCCCTTTGTACAAAGTTAACGTCAACGTCATCACAGAATAATGTCCAATCTAAGTTGTTCCCCGATATCCCCACCACTATCAGACGCACCTGGAAACAAGAAGGTTTTAGAGGTTTCTACCGTGGTCTCGGGACCAGCCTTGTTCGTGTCCTCCCCGGGAATTGTATCACATTCGTTGTGTATGAGAACTTGGCTTGGCTCCTTCGGACTTCTGCAGCTAGACGGACACACTCGTCAATTCTCGGCTCATAGATTATTGGTTCGACGACATTGCGAGCTTCTAACAGGAGAGATGGGTTTTAAAGTCCTCAACCCCTGTATTGAGCATTCATGAAGCCCCAGCGGAGTTACTCTTGGATATTATTGGCTTCTGCGCATGGTCCATGACACAGGACCCGTTGAAACCTCTCATCTTCCACTGATCCTCAATCTGCAGTCCGAATATGACTTTTTATCAAGGAATGAGCAGATTGCCACACCTCATCATTTACTTCTACCCCAGCATATCATTCCTTCTCACACAGAAGATAAAATTTGAATAGCCACCGTTATGCCTTGGTCTCAGAAGTCATCAACTGTATGGCCTTGATAACGCATAACTTCACCATGCCGATGTCCGGGACAGGATGTTGGAAACTCACGTTCTAATCCTTCCTTGCTCCGTTCTTTAAGGAAAACCATGACCTGGCCATTGACAAGATTCCATTTGTGTTTTTTGTCAAGCCACCGGATAAAGCAGTGCCTACGGCACGAAGGTGTTACGATGCTTCGATAGCTGAGTATAATGGATGATTATACATTGCAGTTTGACAAGGGCCCAAGGATCTAGATAACTTATTTTTTGAGACAAGCTCTCCCGCCAGATTACCTTTCACTAGATCTGTAGTTTATGTGATCAATTGTCTTGACCATTGTTTCCTGAGTCCTGATTGAAGCTACATTCTAGTGTTGATTGCTTCCGAGGTTATTACAATGGTATAGCAGTGCAGCATGCCCTTATGGCACCATCTACTCAGGGATGATGAATGTACATTAATTCTTTCTAGCCCTTTTGGACATGCTGCTACCCCAAGTATCCACTAGCAAACTTCGCCCACACCCTCCTCTTATGGTCACATCATGTACCTTCCGTAAATACACTTCCTAATGTCGGGCCCTGTTTAGGCCTTCCGCATCTTAGTACTAGCTGCCAAATAAAAATTCTGAATCAAAAAAGCAGTGCAGCGTGATCGCTGAAGTGAGTCGACGTATGGCGAATTTGACACGGTCCCTCGGGCTATGACACTATAAAGATTTCGCATAATTGGCGAGAAAGCTGTTCTTGATTTTGAATCAGCCTAGTAGCCTTTCTGTACTAAGATATATGGCAACAAAGACAAGATACTTGCGCCGCAAGACTAGGTGTGATGACACTGAGGGACAGTCCTGGCAGATGATGACTTATTAGGAATGGGTATTAGGTGGTGATTAAAATGTTTATTGCGCGACATAAGTTGTGTCCTGACCCGCAAAATGCTAAGCTTGTATCGAGTTTTCCTTCTAACTACAAGACGTGGTTCTATTGCTCTTTCACGCCTCTTAACAACATCTACCATGGCCGGCCCTTGGATTCCAAATTCATATCCCAAAGCGTGTCGATCCGACCATGTCGATACTTATAGGAGTGCTAGCAAAGGTTCTGTCCGTGTACACGACCCTTATAACTGGCTAGAGAAACATACCGAGGAAACGGATGCTTGGGTCTCAGAACAGGAGCGTTTCACGCGCAGGTTTCTAGATCAGAATCCTGACCGGAAAAGGCTTGAAGATGCATTTCGAGCCAGCATAGACTATCCAAAGGTACATTCATACAGAATACCTTCATCCAGGCTTCTATAGCTTTTGCAAGTTCGGTGTGCCAACTCTCCACGACGATAAGCGTTGGTACTGGTCCTTCAATAGTGGGCTTCAACATCAACATGGTAAAACTGGAGCTGCTACACCATTGCTGAATCTCATTCTCACTACAATCGAACAGTTATTTATCGCACTAAAGACGATCAACTTCCAGAATTCAGAGACGGAATTGAACCTGGGGAGATTTTTTTCAATGTGTGTCTCGGACCGTATACTCTCAATCAATATCGACTCACAATCTTCAGCCCAATCTCCTCAGTAGTGATGGAACGGTGGCTTTAACTCACTTCAAAATTTCCAAGTCCGGAAAACTGTTGGCCTACGGGCTCTCCCAATCAGTGAGTCGTTCTGTTAATTCTGTCATTGGAGAAGGGATCATGATTATTCCAGGGAAGTGATGAATCTAACCTTTATGTTAGACCAACAGATGCTCCATTAGACAAGCGAGACGATACTGGAAGACTTCCGGACGAGGTCAAACATGTCAAATTCTCAAGTATCTCATGGTCACCAGACTCAAGTGGATTCTTTTACCAAGTATGTTGATAATTGATTTATCCGAAGCTCTTTATCCGACAGATCATGAATAGCGTTTCCCCGACGTGAAACAGGCAACTATGGATGGTATCAAGACATCAACGGATGAAAATGCGATGATTTTTTACCATCGAATCGGCACAAATCAATGTAAGACAGGCATCATACCATATCAATGGTCCTATTGTGACTATTTTGCGTGCAGGCGAAGATATTCTCGTCCATAAGGATGACGATAATCCGACATGGATGTTTGGCCTGTGTGTTACTAACGATGAGAAGTACCTTATTCTACAAACATCAAAAGACACTGCCAGAGTAAGCTCTGCTCCCATAAGAAAACAACTTTATTGCATGTCTTCTAGAAAAACTTGATTTGGGTAGCCGATCTGAAGAAGACTGACCTCGGAGAACCTGTTTGCTGGTTGAAGCTCTTCGATTCCTTTGTTGCAGAGTATTCATAGTATGACTCCTACTTGTGTCATGCTGTGGAATTTTTGATGATTATTTATGACTATTGCAGTATCGCTAACGATGGCTCGGTTTTCTATTTCCATACCAACGAGAATGCCTCACAGTACAAACTGATTTCAATCGACATTTCTATGAAGGAACCATCTTCTACTATTGTGATACCAGAGCAAAGAGATGCCTTACTATGTAATGTCTCGCGGGTTCATAAAGATCGATTTGTTGTGCAGTACAAACATAACGTAATTCACTTTTCCATGAATGATTGCTTAATAGCTGATTTGTACTTTCAGGTCAAAGACCAAATATATATTTATGATAATGGCGGCAAGCAATTAGAGCAACTGTTCCCCGACTTTGTTGGCTCTATTACTGCCCATTGCAGGCCTTCCCACTCGTGGCTTTTTGTTACTATGAGCAGCTTTACTACTCCCAGCACCATTGCATACTATGACTTCAGAAGGCCCGAAGACCAGCGCACATCCATCTTCCGTCAGACCCAAGTGGGTGGAATAAATCCGGATGACTTTGAGACATACCAAGTACGTGAGATTGCCTGCTATCATTTCCAAACTTGTCCCGATAGCAGGATTAGGTCTGGTATACCAGCTGGGACGGTACCAAAGTTCCCATGTTCATTGTCCGTCATAAATCCACCCCGCTTGATGGTAGCGCACCTGCGATTCAGTATGGTAAGCTTATGGATCGACTGTTACCGATCAACTATTATCCAAGCTTTTCTCCAGGTTATGGAGGTTTCAGTATCACCATTGATCCGTTCTTCAGTCCGGTGTTCCTCACGTTCATACAAATTTATGGTGGTATAATTGCTGTTCCGAATATCAGGGGTGGCGGTGAATTTGGTGAGAACTGGCATCTCAATGGTTGTCTCAAAAATAAGGTAAAACATCCCTTCTTTCCTGGAGCCTAGATCCCTTTCTAATCACCAGAACTTCCGAAACAGAAAAATTGTTTTGATGACTTCATTGCTGCCACGTTAGTCTCGTTCTTGGCTGTTATCTCGAATATCTTTGGAAAGATCTGTCCTCAGGGAATATCTTGTGGCCAATAAGTATGCGGGCGCAGGAAAGATTGCCATCAATGGAGGCTCTAATGGAGGTAAGGTTGATAGTGTCCTTGTTTCCAAGAGCAACCAGATTTGTTTAGGACTTCTTGTTGCCGCCTGCGTCAACCGTGCACCCGAGGCATTGTTCGGTGCTGCAGTCGCCGAGGTTGGAGTTCTGGACCTATTAAAGGTATGGACAAACTCACACCACTACACTCCAGAGATGAACGCCATACTCTAGTTCCACAAATTCACTATCGGTAAGATTTTGTGACCATTTCGCTTCTGCGCCTGCGCACCTCGTTTACAGGAAATGCTTGGACGAGCGACTACGGAAACCCAGATGATCCTGACGACTTCGACTTCATCTATCCCATATCTCCACTCCATAATATCCCTGATCGCGTTTTGCCTCCATTCATCCTCCTGACAGCCGATCGTATGTTTGTAGTCCCTTTCCTAGGCTAAATTTTTTTACCTCGAGATTCTCATAGATGATGACCGTGTGGTTCCCATGCATTCCTTCAAACATGCTGCAACAATCCAATACACTCATTCCAACAACCCCTACCCTCTTCTCCTGCGTGTCGACAACAAGGCAGGCCACGGTACTGGAAAACCTGTTGAGAAAAGGTATGATGTCTTCACCACGTGCTTGACGAGATACCCCCTGATTGAAATATGTGTATTTCTTTCTCTAGAATTCAGGAAGCGGCTGACAAATGGAGCTTCGTCGCTCAGACCATGGAACTGGTCTGGAAAGGCACTTAGGGGTTTGCATGCCTTCTTTGTCCTGTTTTCCTTGCAAGGTGGAGGGCTACATACGGCATTTTCCTGCCATCTATGTTCAGGAGGTCTCGTAATTATATTTAGACCATGTCCTCGTAAAGTAGGTCTATTTTCAGGGAACTTTATCGCTAAAAAGGACCGATGAGTTCTGCTGATGAATTAGATGCCACCTGGTCTATCATGAGGGAATGGCAGATGAGAATATTTCCTTGAGAACACGGTTTGCTTTGGATTTGGGTACCGGAGCTTGATCCGAATCATCAGTTTTATCACAACCTCGTAAGTAATACTCACCGTTGGTGTTCTCGGTGATGTAGAACCTACGTAAAATCATGATTGCTTCCTTGTTATAATATCCGCCAATGGCCTTGTACGGCGGATGGGAAGGATGTCGGAGGCTATCAAGTGACGGATTGGAACGCGTCGTTTTACGGGGGAAAGAAACCTACTCTTGATTAACGCCCAAAACACTGCCGCAACCACCAAATCTATCATTGGCGCAGCCATAGAAAACCTCTTTAATCCCTAGCTGCCGGAGTGCAGCAGCACACATGATACAAGGCTCAACTGTGACATAAAGCGTAGTCGTAGAAAGAGGGTAAACTGCTGTTTGAGTGAGGGCATTATCTGCAAGTATTGCGTCAATCGCTTCCAATTCTGCATGCCGCGTAGCCTGTTCTTAGTCGCAAGCAACGACGGAATTCCCCAAGATATGGATATTAGTTCGACGATGCTCGTAAGTGAAATAATAGAGGCTTACGTTTCGTAACTCATTCGTTCTATTTCGTGCTCTGGAAATAACCAAACCCTCTCTCACAAATATGCATCCTACTGGGACTTCACCCGCAGCAAGAGCCTCTTCTGCCTGAAAGGTTTAGCATGTGCCCATAACTGTTAAGAACATACCATTGTCATGGCTTCCTTCATCCATTTCAAGTGCTCGAACTGCAGATTGTCCATGTTCGTGAGACTCAAGTTCCAGGATAAGCATAATTTTACATTAGTTTGCTTTGTGTACTCATCAGCTTTTCCATGAACAAACTGCAATCCAGTTATTTGCGACACAACTTGACTCGGGATGAGTCTCGAGGTCTTCTCAACATACCCATTTTGGTGGAGAGAGAAGCACCGAATTGTTTTCTTGCCTCTCGCCATAGCATTCTACCGCTTCAGTTCCAACCAAGCTGATCTTGTTTTTTATCTTGTCGCTGTAAACTTAAAATCACACTTCCAAGCAGGACCTTTAATATTCGGGATTGTCGTGACTAGACACGGTCGAACTGGTGCCAGCGACACAATATATGTTATCTGCAAACCTAATTGTGACTCCGTCAATGCTGCTGGCAGTAACTTGTTTATTTAGTATTTGCGAGACACAGGAATATCTTCCACAAGGTTGCTGTCAATCTCGTCACCGAATATTTGAACTGCCTCAAGTGTTGACAAAGCTCTGGATTACTGTTTTCGCAGATCCTCGATAGTGTCCAGACGCACAAATTCCTGGACAGAAGTCTTCTGACCGATGGGTAGATGTTCAGACTTCACTGGGCAATGTGACAGCAAAGGATGTCCCTAAGCTCACTTTACCTGGGCAGGACGTCCAACAGAATCATCCCTGCCACGGTCACATCTAACATCCCGTCTACTCCTGCCACGGTCACATTTAACATGCCATCGACCATGCTCCAGCCCAGTCAACTGACACATCTTCTAGCACAGAACAGCGCTTCCTTCCTCATCTTTCACACGTGCAGGTTTCAGTTGTTCCGTTGGGTACACTAGGCGTTGTGAATGCCATCTGCCCACCTTTTCCCTTTAGTATGTGAATCACGAATCGATGTTGTGATTAAATATGTACCCTCCCCATTGGAAAGTGTAATTAACGGCGCAGATCAATTATAATCGGACTTCCTTCGGCATTTTTTTGATTGCCTGCCTAACACCCAAATCTCCCAACACGTCTTCTGCCCCGGCAAGGACTTGAGACAAATTAAGACATGAACCTTCACTATTTTAGGTGACTTACTGGCATCGAATCCAGAGCTGCGGTGATACTGGGCAGATAGTAATGATTTCTTAGGCCCGGAATTCAAGAGCAGTAGGAAACATACTGACGCTTTCTATGAACTTGCCCATACCAGTCACTGTCAATCCTCGCCCCCCAAAAATTTGGACGGCATCTAAGAGATGAGTCAACATTGTTTAGACATATAATCAGGAGTTCAACCTTCAGCTGTTTCGCGAGCGGTCCTAGATGCAAATCTACAGAACAACTGGTTGAATTTTACTTGAACTGAGAATGTGGATATCACGAACTGTTTTAACAAACCAATGGGTCCTGCAAGCTTGTCGGACATTTGATCATATGTCATCTAGAGACCCGATCAGAGAATGGTCTTCAGATTAGTACATGGGGTGGACACTTACGTTATTCATCTGATATGTCACCGATTCAAACCAATTTTGACAGCATTCCACACGAGATATCATGTTGGCAAGCTTAGAACGGATGACAGCTTGACTCGTGAGTGGTTTACCAAAGACGACACGTTGAGCCGACCACCTTGCATCTGCATAAATGGTAACTCTAAGTAACATTTAGATACTCACTTTAAGCACTCTTCCACAATCTGGCGCTGAGCCGCAATCGAGGTCGCACAAACCATCCATCGTTCATGATTGAAGTTACTGAGGATAACGGACATGCCCTTGCCAACTGGACCGAGCGTGTTTTTGATTGGAACACGAACTTTGTCGAATATCACATACGCTGTTCCAGCGGCAGCGGAATACGCAGTTTTGATAGCTTTTGTAGAGACTCCTGGACCACGAGGAATTAACATTACAGTGAAACCGGTCTTTGGGGGATGGCATCAGACAAAAGTGGCAAGATCCATACAGGGGTGTCCTACATCTGTTCGGCAACCAGTCGTGAAGTAATCTGCAAAAACACCATTGGTGATCCATCTGTACCTAAAATTGAGTATGGTGGTACATCGCAAATCCGAGGAACATACTTCTTAGTGCCAGTAACAATCCAATGGTCGCCATCTCTGACAGCGGTCGTTTGCAATCCACTGACGTCGCTTCCAGCAAAGGCTTCAGATATGGCGAGAGCCATGTATTTTTGGCCAGCAAGAGTCTAATCAAATGACTAGAGATTATGGGGGAGTGAAGATGAATATACCTCTGGTACAATGCGATCGTAGATATCCTGGGAGCCATAATTCAACACAGGAGGTAAGCCAATGACAAGACCAGCAAGCATGCCGTCGACAACAGAGCGACTACACACGCGGGCAAGCTCATTGTGGATGATAGCCTGTACAAAAAAATAAAGCTTTGGTGTAGAAACAGCAAGGAGGTGATCAAATCTTGCCTCGTGGAAGTAGTTGAACTGCTCTGGCTTCACGATTCCACCCATGAGGAGACGCCCTTTTAGATGCTTTCCTGGTCCAAGTCGCATGGCAATAATATTTGCTTCACTTCAGACGTGTCAGCAAGAATTCAGTGAACAATTGAGCTACCCACGCCATCTTATTGACGACACCTTGGGATATCTTTTTGCCGCTCTCGTCTGCGACGACAGCTTCTGGTGCAACAACAGTTTCGAAGAACTCTCTAACAGCTCTCTGCAGTTTGCGATGAGTTTCATCATAGTAAGGACTAAAATAGCCATTGCTGAGCCATGTTGGTTCACCATAGGGCACTCGGCTAAACTGTCCCGGTGCTGGTGGGTGAATCATCTCCTCTTCGCCTTGAATTGTACCAATCTGAAGTCGCTTGTATTGCGGTTTAAGAAGGATCTCATGGCGATGTAGACCGAAGAAAGCTTGCGTAGCATCCTGTCCGGCTATCTTGAAGATGAGCAATGATTTTGGTTGAGAACCAAAAAGCGGCATACCGACAGTCTTTGCAAAGAGCACATTGGATCCGCCTGGATGAAGATCAGCAAAATGCGAAACATTGTAGACTTTCGCATCGATGACGATCCACTATCAATTTATCTCAGTGCAGCACGACTGGCATATGTCTACAATTTGCGCACAAGATCACCTTCTCTGTTGTGCTGTTATGAAGTTCTAGCCTGTACGTTATTATGTATATTTGAGTAGCATACCTTGGAGACCTCCTCTCGTGTCAGTTCTTTGAGTCCATGACTGGCCATATCAACACCAATCAACGTTCAGAGCTGAATTGTCTGTGTTTTTATCACAAGACCTTGTTTTTTTTTGAACTCAGCATTTATATTCCGCAACAAGCAAACTAGTGCTAAGACGCAGAGGACCCCTTTGGGGCCCAATGTCAGAGGTATGTCTACAGGAGGCATAAGGCCAAATGGGTAGTGGTGTGTTTGAAAAGCATGAGCAGTATGGTGGCGGTAGGAGAGATAAATCGGGCAGCTGTAACCTTTGACCCAGAAGTAACGAAAGCCTCCCTGGCCAGTACCCCGAAGCCGGGTCCTGCCATCCCGATCCCAATGACGAATCCTCTCACAACTCCCAGCCCAGGCCACGAACTCTGGGGTCCCAGCTCCAGACTGGGTGGTAAGCATCCCAAAGGGCTCTCACTGCGGTCCACAGCAGTGGGCACAGCAGGTGGTATAGTATTTTTTCGGCCCGAAGGCCTTCCTGAAGCATCGGCCCAGTCGCACGTACCTTTGAGTAGGGAATCGAACCCTCTCTGCATCGCCGGGACCTAAAAAGGTCTCCCAGGAGCTTGGTCTCGGGCCTAGCGAGTTTTTTTGACTCGGATGTCTCCAGCTCGAAGTCGTGGGAAGCTTGGAGGATAGTTGAGGTCGACAGGGGGCCATTGGGCCATAGAAGTGGTAGTGAGCTGGCAAGCCATCGAGTACAGCACCAGCTCAGGTATATTCAAGGGGCCTTGACGTCGGAAGGGTGATCTGGAAGCGAACAACGATAAGAGACGTTGGAGTAGGGGATTAATGAGAGGTGTTCGGTAGGATACTGGACACTCAGACGCCGAGATCAAGGCGTGACCTATCAAGACCTCATTTCACGTGCATTTGGACGGGCTAGAACGAGTCCGCGTTTTTCAAATGCTCTGTTCGCTATCTTGATGTTGGAAAGCCATCATGGCTTTTGCCCTCAAGTGGTATGTGACCGCTGTGCAAGGGGGGCTAGCGAGCACCGTGTAGCAGTGTAGTGCACCGGTGTACTTACCTAGGTATGACTTGAGTTGTACTTAGGATACAGGGAGGCAAAGCGAACATATCATTCAGTTAAATGAGGGTTGAGTCTTATGTACAAGTCAACGTATGTTATGTATTACGGATAAGTACAGGAATGATTTGGTAAATAAGAAAAAGGGTAAATGGTCATGGATGGACTTGCAATTACTCTTCCAAGCGCGAATTCAGCTGAGAGGGAGGTAAGAACAGGTAGGTTATGGAGGTTCACAGCTACAAAAATCACTTCGTGAGTAGATGAATTAACATAACTATCTTGATGGCACGTACTCTGAACAAAAAGCTCAGCTATTAAGCCGTTCAGCTATGTTTCTGTCATCAATGGATTGAACACTCACGTCATCAGGTGTCAACCTCCCCATGGCCTGATCGTCAGTAGATAGTGTCGCATTAATCATTGCGCTTTTCTTTTCTTGAAGCTAGTGTGGACATATCAATTCATAAATCAAGCACAAGCACTTAGGCCGAGAAAAGTACCTGAACGATACGACTCTCGATGCTGTCCTCTATGACGAGCTTGATAGCTTGCACAGGGCGGTGTTGACCAAGACGGTGAATACGATCCATAGCCTCTTTAAAACGGCGCAATTGATTATCTGTACCAGACTAGTGACTGGAGTGCTTACGGTATTCTACCTGTATGATTATTGAGTCAAGGCACGGCCTTGGAAACCAAATTACTCACGGCAGGGTTCCACCAGCTGTCCATCAAATAGACACGAGACGCCTCAGTCAAGTTAAGGGCAACACCGCCAGCTTTCAGACTGACGAGAAATACGGTGACATTGACGTTGGACACTGAACAGAATTAGAGGGTTTGCAGATACACTAAGACAGGAACCATACTAAAATGTTTGATAGTGGCATCACGAGCTTGAGGAGACATGGTGCCTTCCAAACGACAGATCTGGTCATTGAATTAGCGGTAACAATGGTCGCCGAGCGATAGATACTTGCGGAGAATCCAGTTTTTTGTAATCGATATGCAATTAGATCCAGGAAGTTGACGAACTGGCTGAAGACAATAGATTTCGTCGTGGCATCCTTAAGGCGTAAATTGCTCAATTCTTCAATAAGGGCTTCGATCTTGGTTGAGGATCGCCAAGCATTAAGGTCCAATCTTCCCAGCATACCTTGTCTTGCAGTTCGGATATTTTCGTTTAATTCGAGAGCTGGTGCTTCGAGATCTATTGTGAGTGCCACATGACATACTGGACAATCGGGCTATCAAAAGTATGCATGAGGTCCGGCTGATAATAGACTGGAGAGTTCACGCACTGAATCATCTATAGAAGAGGTCAAGTATTGTCGAATGCATTCCCTGTCGAAGATGTGACGGCATTTGGATTGAATCGCATCCTCCGCAAAATCATTGCACAGTCGACAGATGGTAGCTTCAGCGTCAACGGGGACAAATGAGGTTGCATTTGTCTTGCTGCGAAGCACAAGGTCCGGGTGACAAGCCAATTGTCTCATTCTTGTCAGGCTGAGCTAGTGATTAGTCCATCGTCCCTAAGTACATACGTCAGCACTTACAGACTAAAAATGTTGGAATAATCTACAAGATAGAGAATAGTTATTTAATATTTGACTGTATGAAATCAGTTTTACGCACTGTTGAGCACGGTTCCTTGATCAACATAAGTGCTGAATTGTCTCGATGCGTTGTCATACAGAGACAGATAGAGTTCCTTCTCCTCGCGACTGAAGTAATCACGGCGAACAACAATTGTTCTCGGTGGCAATCCCAGATCATCTGCCCTTTGTAACTGGCAGCCTTCAGGGAGGATATCAATGGTCAGGTTTGAAAGAAAAGCATACCTTTGTTCGACGGAGCATCATCCGATCAAGTAGGATTTTCAACTTTCTGAACGCAGTCTTGCCAGGACCGACCATTCCGTTCTTTTGGATGGGAGTCAATATCTCATTGTTCCAAAAGCAAGTCTAACAGGTAATCAATATGTGTATCAGGGAGCAGAAAGGTAGACATACATGTTGCATAGGGGTATGACCGCAATCTGTTTAGATATATCAAATTTTCTACCAGCTGTCAGATCACAGACACTGACCGTCACAATTCCGTTTGTCGCTAAACTTCCAATGCAACGACTTGCACTCACAGGCTTTGCCTTAGCGTCAAATATTGAGAAAAAACATATCCTTCGACATGACAGCCAACTCACAGAAGTAATATGCGAATGGATCACCGCCCAAGAAACGGATGAGACTATAAAGCTCTCCAACTCGATTCTGCAGGGGTGTTCCTGACAAGCACCAGTTATAAGCGCTCTTCAACTCGAAGGCTGCTTTTGCTGTATTGGTAGAACGCTCTTTAATGGTATGGGCTTCGTCAAGCTAATGAACATGTTAAACTCTGTTCCAGTCGAAGTCAGATAAATCTCACAATGATGCGATTCCACTTCATTTGATGGACAGGCGACTCCTCTTTTATCATGACCCCTTTACGCTTGAACCCGGTCTCTTGTTTGCGGAAGCAGCTTTCACGCCCATAAGTGCCTCGTCAGTAAAGAGTTTATGAAATTTCACCTTTCTAAAACGGCATATGTAGTTAGCACCTTCCATCAAGTAGTGAGCAACAGGAGGAATACAGATGTTATAATGATTGACGGCATACCACATCGTACTTTTCGAGCTCCTTGACATTAGACTCGCGCGAGGCACCATGCCAGACCAAAACCTTCAGACCTTCGGAATGTGTTTCAATTTCATTCCGCCATTGCATGATAGCGACAGTAGGTCTAGTGGAGTGAGGGATTGAATCACCTCAGAAGAAATGTTCAACTTACGCAACGACAAGATTTGGTCGTTTTTGATCCGATACGAGCAACGCAATAATCTGTATGGTCTTACCCATTCTGAAGAGTCGTCAGAAGATAAATGTAAGAATGCAGATAGTCTGCTAACCCCATTTCATCCTGAGGTGTTTCATTAGATCATCTCACGCCATCAAATGATTGAGTTGAACAAACCGCAAGCATACCACCACGCCATTCCCCTTGCTCCTGCAGCCGCATCCAATGCAAGCTTTCTTGCTGGAAGGGCAACAGCGTGAGCTTAAGACTTTTCGGCTGTTCCGCACGGACAGGTGTGATAATGGGAATGTTAGCCTCTATGTCACCCCATACGGTCTTGAGTTCAGGGTGGAATCTGTACAAGGCAACCGTTGCTTTCTCAGCCTAGGACGAAAACATGAGATAATTGCCACAGGAGCTCGTAGAAGAGGCGGGGATGTACATTTGTTAGACGACGACCAAGTTTGAGCATAAGCTGCTTTTCCTCCCTTCTAAGTTCCCTCCTAATGCTCAATGCCTGTCTCTTGTGCCGAAAAATATCTGCAGGTGTTGTAATAGTTTTGCTACTAAACGCTGTCGACTTCTTTGTTGTCTTCGCTTTCTTCGCAAGTGGTTCCTCGTCTGACTCCGAGCCAGACATTCGAGAATCTGACTCCGAATCTGATTCCGATGAATCCACTTCTTCATCTTCTTCAGTTTCTCCCTCGAACACGTCCTCAATGGAAAGTGACGACGTTTTACTGTTACGTGCAAGTCGCCTCTCAGCAGCAGCAGCACGTAATACAGCGGCAACGTTGAGCCTTGAGCTGTGACCTGAGGAAGTACTTGCACCATTTGTAGCAGCAGATTTTAAGGAAAGTCGGACCGCTGCGTCTAACATGATTTCCTCATCTTCGGCGTCATTGTCTTCTGAAACTACAAACTCCGAGCCACTTGTGCCTGACGATTCTTTGGACTCTGTCTCACTCTCAGGTTCACTTTCAGGTAAAATGGCTCTAGCCTTTCCCTTTCCCTTGTCACGATGAGCTCAACAATTCAACTGCTTGTATCTGATACGATTTCTAACCTTGACATTTTTTGCTTTGACCCCAATGGCAAGGTGCGCACAGTTCATGATTGTCTGACGCTTGGAGGAGTGCTCTTCAAGAACAACATCTTGTACGAGTTCCATAACGCGCTTCTTGCTTCTGGTGACCCTGGATTCTGTCTTCATTTCTTCTACCATGAACTTAGTTTCTTCGATGTCAGAGGTTACGGGAGTTCCCACTTCTGCGGAACCAGCAGGGCTGAAGATTGGGGTAGCAGTGGTTGTAGGCGTTGGAACGATGCTTGTATTATTCGCAGCGCGCATGGCGGCGGCGTTACGTCTAGTCCTCACCATTCCGTGGCGTGAAAAGAAAGTTGAAAGTTTTCGGAACGTACTTAATTACTGTGACAAACACTGTCACTTATCACATGATCGCGGTTCCGATGATTTTGTAAGTTAAGATAATGCAATCCTATACATAATTAATATGGCTCTAGTCCAAGCAATCCTTGACAAGCCCCTTCTATATCCACGATCTATTCTAGTCTTAGGAGATAGTTGATGAGAGATGTGAATAAGCGTACCTCCTTGGGTGCTGCCATCGTCAGTACAACAGGGTCCTTTTCACTTACTAAAATCTCGTCCTCTATGCGAATTCCCATACTATGGTATTGTTTCGGGAACTGAGGCATAGGTGGGACATAGATACCCGGTTCAATGGTGATCACCATGCCGGTTTTCAAGCTGACATAGTCTCGTTAAGCAAAAGGCTTACAACCCACACTAATGTTTACTTACCTATTGCTGCGGCACATGTTGAATGATTCATGGAGATCTGGTTTGGATGATGAACTTGGAGGATCTGCTCAGTGATTTAACTCACCAATGCCAATTGGGTGGCTGAGAAAATGAGGATATAGCATCCGCTCGAAATCCGTATCACCTCCGAGAATGGTTGACTTAAAATGAAAGCCAAGCTTGGTAAGCTCTTGTTTCAATCGGATACATGATTTTTGATGAAGCTCATGCAGTACGTAGCCCGCGCTTTCAGTGCAGTCTCTGATAAGTTCCTTCTGGACTGTCAGGACAGCAGAATATAATTCTGTCTGTGCTGTAGAGAATTTTCCTGATACAGGAAATGTTCGTGCTAAGGTTCCAGTTTTCAGACAAGATATGGAGACAGTGCATCGAACCTACTGATATCTGAGGCATAACCACTAGCCTTTGATCAATATTCCGGATTATTGACACACAACGGGCGGTGGAACTCACTTGTATTCACAGCCCGCATCAACTAACACAAGCTCCCCATCCTGTAGTAAATGATTGTTTTCAGTATAATGTATGATTAAAGCATTGGGCCTGGAAATAGATCAACAAATGATACATCATTCGCTGATCCGCTTACCCGGAAGCTACAACGGGAACATAAGCAGGGCGCTGAGATCCCTGTAACGCACATGTATATTCGAAATGAGCTGCTAAAGCAGCTTCTGAAAGCCCAGGTCTCGCGAAACGCATGGTCTATCTGCAGTTAGTTTTGTCCGTGACTACGGTTGCGTACCTACTTTTGCATGGGCTCTTCCGCTGATGGTCCCAGCTTCATTCATGACTCTCTGTTCAGCCTGACTTTTGATTGCCCTTAAGTAAGCAATTTTCGGAGAGAGTAGTAGTTTCTGCTTAGAACTAGAAATGCTTCCGATCATGTTATTGACTTCAGAACGAACGCTGGGCGTAAGACTTCGTGATAGTTCTTTTGCAGACAAACTGTAGGATGAAACAGCATCATTGATAGGGAGATCTGCGAATATATAGGATGCCCGATAGAGGGCAGATTTAAGAACATGAGTAAATGATGTTGTTGGTTCGGCGGCATCTGCGCCAAAGATTATTGCAGCATCTGTAATTGAGGTTCTGCAAAATAAGAAAGATTATTTAGCACTTCAGAAGAGGAACGTCGTAGTTCAAAACGCACTTTGGGCCCTCCCATTTATCTTTCGCAGAGTCCTTACCAGAGCAAAATAGTGTCATGTGGTACCCTTTTGAAGAAGATGTTTTTTCTGAAGTATCGTGTCAGGCTAGACCCAGACGCAGAATCCGGTCGAATCCACCTAGAATTAACGCGGAGTCTGGTTCGGCAAAACCGGTGAGGTACCAGAAATCCGAATTTTGACGAAACTTATAACTAGGACTTGGTCATATTTTCTCGAACAGCGAGAGAGCACGGCCAACTTACAATATATCTTACAGATCTCAATCAGGGGATAGTATCACATAGGAAGGAAACCATTAGACGCACTGTTGCTCATCATCTTGATGGGAGCTGACATAGATACTACCAGGCTGTTCTCCGGGAGACTATTCATTAGTTTCCTTCGCCTTTGGTCGTATTCTTCCGGCTTTATTCCTGGCGTCAAGTCATGTTGCCCGACTGAGTATAAATCCAGTCATAACCCTCTTCAGAGTCACATAGGGACCAAATGCGAACAACTCACCAAGATGTGGATGTGAATGAGGTAACGGCTGGCCATATGCACCAGGCTTAGTGACTGTTACGAGTGTTCTACGCGACACGTATTCAATGTTTCTGTAAGGTATAGACACAAGATGCCTGTGCCGCAATGGACCAAAAATCATCGACCAAGGGATAGAGTCGTTGGTGACCCTAACCTTGGGCCTAAGCGATATGTCACATCTTCAAACTCCTATGATTGATCCTTCGAGCAATCTGGAACCAGACTGTCACCTCTTACGGCGGACCGACCTCGCTATGCAAGCTCTCAACCTCCTACTACCTACATTCTGCTATGACCACGATCGGTCCAACCAAATCCTTTCAGTACCTGGCACGCGATGCACCTGTGTATTCTTTCTCAATTGCAGATCCTGCTGCTTCGTCAAGTGGTGGTGTCATTTACACCTCAATGCCCAATGAAACTCTATCCACTGCAGGGAAATTTGCCATCTCAGTGTATGCATATGTCGGTATCGCCTTCCTGGTTGCTACCTTTTTGTTTGCCATTGGATATGCACTCTTCCACATCCGACAGGATAGAGGCAAACGGAACTACGACCTCGATAATCCATTTTATGACCCAAATGAAGAAACTCGCTATGTATATCTCATTGAAATTTCGACAGATCGCCAGCTCACACCCCGTTTGCCAGGTTTCCGGAAAGGCGCGCTTGAAAAACAGTAAACTAGGGAAGATTAACCTTTCGCTTGCAAATGAGATTAGGAAGAAACAAATCAAGGAAGCTAAAGCTGGCCGCAAATCCACTCTTGACTTACCAGTTCTTGAACCACCCCATATACTTAGGCGCTCTGGATCTAGTCATGGCACTCTCTCCAACCCGACCAAGCGTGTCAGCTGGACATCGTCTGCTCCAACTGCTCGTGACAGTCAGCGTCCTGCAAGCGACCCAAGACCCCCAGCATTACCTGAAGAGGCTACTGGTGACTTAAACACACGTGCCTCACATGTTTTACCATTACCTCGAGCCCAGGACTCTCATGCGCGTGTCGATGTTTCCCACATGTCAGACCCTCGTGCACCAAGAAGCAAAGAGCTCATTGGTAATACCACGCCTGGCTTATGTCAGGATTGGGCTAGGCCCGATAAAGCTGGAAACGGGGAGGGGTTGAATAATTTTCTGGACGCTACAGCACAGCAATGTTATCGTTAGCCAGCCTTACTAGTTCTAAGAGATTTCATATGCTAGCTGCCTGCGATTCTGAAAATCTGATGGAGGGAAATTTGTTTTGGTATCAATGTTTCTGCTTGGCGCTCGGGTTTTTCCTCGTGGGACTGACCTGGTGGTCTCACGATCGATACCTAAGGCCCGAGGCCTGAACGTGAAAATACTTCGACGCAATCGCTTAGCAAAGTAAGTGATCCGACACGGCGGGGTTACCCTGGTGAAATTTTCTTTCGAAAAGAACGATCAATCTTCAGGTGTTTGCCGAACATTGAGTCAAACACTGAGTTTGGAAGAGTTCACCCTTTGCGGAATGTGGAATAGAAATACCACCCTGAAAAGTCGAGGCACAATATCTCATGGTTCTAAAAGAACGAGAACAACGTGTTGAACGGATATTCCTGGGAAAAGCAGCAAGGGGACCTATCTTCGACCTGGACTTCAAATGAAATGAACTATGTAAATTACTTCAGTATCGGAAGTCTATTAATATATCGGATTGGGGACGACGCAAACGTCAACGTCATCAATTTTATTACGGTGGAAGGTACCGGTGTGTATCTACAACACTCTAGCATCCCTCGAAAGTACGCACCAGTACCGATATGATCGTTGGTCGGGGATCACCAGGGTCAGGGCAAGAAGACTGTGGAAATGAACGCAATCTTGACCGCGAATCCTTTCAAGAATCCAGTCCTGGAATCTTGTGAAATCCAAATGTCCAACTGATTCCCTCAATACATTTATCAGGTCAGCTTGGGGTTTCCTCTCTTTCGTCCTGACTCACATCCTGAAGACCTTACTATCAAACCCTGCTTCTAAGCGGATGGGACAAATCGTGATCACCAGCATGAGCAAGTTTTTCTGCTTGATTGAATCACTCCTTAATGAAAAATATTTCTCTATACGAAGCGATCTAAACCACTACAAACGCTTCCAACAAGCTACTCGATCCGTCTGATAAACAGAGACAGGTTATGAGAACGCACACTATTAATGATTGCGAGGTCAACCACTATGATTGACATCATCGTCAAGGGCCTTGAGGATAATTTCACGCCGGAGCCATTGTTCAGGGGAAGTCAGGTACCAAGATAAGATACCAAACAACGTCACACTCCCGAATATCACACAGGCCTTCATCATTCATTCGTATTTGGGGACAAAGAGGAAAAAAAATACGCACAAAATTGAAATTCTCACTGTCGACGGGAAAGAAAAACGGAGATAGCATAACCTGAACCAAAAATCAGATAAGTACATCAGAATGTGTTCAGAACTTACAGAGACGACAAGGGCATTAAAAACGGCAACAACCACATAGCACAGCTTCCTGTATCGGCCGAGGAAGAAGTACGAATTTTTGAAGTTATTGGGTGTCAAAGTGAGACGAAGCAAGGCGATGAGACCATAAGCAGCAATGGTGGGCACAGCTCCAGCAGAAATGAGAGAGAAAAACGCTACTTGACTTGGGAGGATGGTGCATAGCAAGGTGGCAGCGAAGATATACATGACCGTAACTGCATGCCTCGGTTGTCCTGCATCATCCACTTGGCCAATCCAACCTGACATAGGAAGGACACCATCACGAGCGACAGCAAACACAAGTCGAGAGGCGGCCACGATAGCGACACTAGTGTTCTAGATTCTCATGATCAGTGATAACAATCACAAAGCAGCCAAGCCCACATACAAGAACCAAGCCGATAACTGCAATTACCGTCATGAAAGTAGCTCCACCCTTGCCCAAAGCCAAAGCATACAATTGGACAAAGGGTTGCGGAGCATTTAAGGAGAACAAAACGTCGAAGTCCGGGGTACAGAATAAAAACAAAATGATGGTCACGAAACTAAGTAGACCAGTAGCAATTGCACTGGACAGAATTCCTTTCCCCGCAACAATCCTATATATAGATTAGTCAAACAACGGATGAGAATGAGGATTTGGGCTACCTGGCATTCTTTGTCTCTTCTGCGATGTGTCCAGATGCATCAAACCCTGTCATGGTCCCTGCAGTGAAAAGACTAGCGAAACATTCTATCAAGGTGATCCTTTTTCAAGTCGATATAACGCACAAAGATAGGATCCAGTTCCATCCCGCGGGCGCTCCAGTTCCGTTATCTGGTGAAATATTTGAACTCGATCAAGGAAATACTGTCCAAAAACATACAAGTCATAGTAAAGACTTCCTTGGCGGAGCGAAAACCATATGTCTTGGAAACGCCGATAGGAAGCCAAATCAGGCAAAGTACGAAATCCACCATCATCAACCCGATAGAGAACTTGAATACCATCGAATAAAACCGAGGGGGAAGATAATTTATCAGAATGGCGAGAATGAGGAATCCTTCGGAAACAGCCCAGACGAAAGCCCGCCATTTCACATTCTCTAGTCCGATACCTCCAGGAAAATCTATTTCAAATACCGCAAAGAGAGACACGAGATAATTCGCAGTTGTCTGGAGCACTCAGTAGAGGGCTGATTGATTGAGCAGACATACTTACTTGGCAGTTTCCAGCAACGAATGTCATCCAAGCGGTGGTAGACCACCAAGCAACGACAAAGCCGAAAAAACGTGCAAATCTTGCCCCAGCACTTTCCGCAGCCCAGACATAAATGGAACCACTGAGAGGAAGAGCAGAGCATATTTCTGCCAGGACAGCGGCAGTAATGGACATAAAAATGAATGTTACGATATATGAAGACCTACATTGATCGTTCAAAAATTAAATTTATGAGGAGACCGCTGAATCTTACCATATTGCAACGGGCCCGCCAGCCAAGATCCCCACAAAAAGAGCAGTCCTGTACGAGTTAGAGTGAAGTCAAAGTCAAGTGAGAGTCATCTCAGTGGTGATTTACCCACCTCACGCCTCCAATGAAATCTAAAGCGCAAAAACTGGCCGCAAAGCTCTCAATGATGTGCCAAGTCCGATGCAATTGCTAGGAGAACAATCATCATTTGAATCTGACCGAAGCCAATGATACTCACCTGGCGATATCCTAGTCTTTGCTAAATCAGAATATGTATATTAGCATTCAATATAATTTGTCCCTCTCTGAGGGAAAACAAGTAACCAATCGGGGAGGCTTCCCTACGCAGGTATAAGCGCTGATCAGGTTCAAGCGGTATAATCTCAATCCTCGTATGTCCAATTCTTTCCATGATTCCGAAGCAAAACTCATGCATCGTGAAGCAATCTTTGAAAGAGGTACAAGACAGGGACGAGGATACCCGCAGCCATCCATTGGAACAGTCACCAACCATGGACATTACCAAATCATCGCAAGTTTGCGTATAAGATTCAATTTCCTCCCTGATTGTCAACCGAACAGGTGTTCACCAATTGTAGTTCGTCATCGTCAACGACAACAGCTCTTGCGTGATCACTTTTGAAAATATTGTCATCAGACATGATGGGTGAGAGAGGATACAGATGGTATGTAAGAGAAACACTATATACGTGGGAAGCGATGCGCGAGAAAAAATAAGGTTCCAATATGGTACCTGGTTGCATATGGCAGTCGTCAAGGTAGTCGACATATCAGGGAATACCAAAGCGCTGCCAGACAATCTATATAAGAATCATACACCTAGTCAATGTATACATACCGGTTTGAGGGCTCGGATGAGTAACCAGTCTTCATTGGAGACATCTTGCCTGAAGTTGTTCTGTTATTGTACAATCAGAATCAGTGGGGTGAGTGGAGCAGTCTGCCCTACCTTGAGAACGTCGATACTTTGACGAGTAATGTGGCTTAGAATCTCGTCCTTGTCATCAAAATGGCGACCGAACATCTTGGCTGATTGGTAGACTGCGTGTTCGATTTTCACGGCAACTCCACCACCAGCTTGTGATTTCTTCACAACCTTATTTATAGTCAATCAACAGTGAACAGCTATCAGATTGTAGAGTTCACCTCGTGAGTCTTGTGATTTATTTCAAGAGATGTTCTGTATCATGTTGGGGAATAAAGGAAGGGAAAGAAAAGCCACGATCTTACATCTTGCCAAGGTCAATTATCTCCTTCTGTCCATTCGCTGAGTTGATCTTAACCACCGCCAGGGGTGTACCGACACGTAGACTGCCATCGAGGATATCAACACCCACAATGATGGGATCTCGTTTGCAGAATGTTGCGATGATCTTCAATCGACAAGGCCAAATAGCTTGAGGTGCAGCATCACGACGTTTGGCTTCAACAATCTCCTGATTGTATGCCGTGAAAGAATCGAAAAGGTGGTAAATGATATCAGCTGGGGGATGAAACAACATCAGTCACAAACATATTGCATTCATCACTCATCGACCTTTGAACAAACGAATACCCATTTCTTCGGCTAATCGCTCTGCATCCCTATCAATGGGGACATCAAAACAGAGAATGCAAGCTAGTTCTCTGGCCTTCTCCAACATTGTTGCTGCACGCATCACATCGCGTTTGTGGACGGGTCCGATATTTATACCAGACACAGGAATCTTGCTGACCTTCAAAAAATCGAGCAAAGCTTCCAGTGATCCGAGAGTAGAAGCTTGGACACAAACACCACGACCAGACTTATCAATACTGTTCAATAATGATGTCAAATCAGACATCACCTCGTCTTTGAGATCATCTTCATCGTCATCAGGCCCAACGACGAGCAACCGCGAACCAGCAATCGCCTTCTCAAGATCAGGAGCCACAATCTTGACACCTAGAGCTGCTTTGACCTCTTTGTGGTGGACGTATGCAGACTAAAATAAATGAGACCAAAGTGGCTCATCAGACATGTGCCAAAGTCCTCACCTTTATCCGAAGCTCTCTCAAGGGCTGTGGCGTAAGGAGTGCCCTGATCTGGGTGACAATTGGTCCATTGAGTCCACAAACCACAATTTTCTCGCCCTCGTGAAGGATGCCGTTGGATATGACGACATCGATAGTGGTGCCCAAACCTTCAATGACTTTGACTTCGAGGACGGTACACTCCAATTCTGAGAGGTACATGAGCCGATCACTCATGCGCTGCTGCGTGAGATTAACAAGAAGCATAATCATATCTGGGACTCCCTCCCCCGTTATGGCAGATGTAGGCACCAGAGAGACATTACGAGAAAAATTCTTGTTCTCATAATAGAGACATGCATTGAGACCCTCCTCTGCAAAGGCAAGAATTGTTTTCGCCACGCGATCCTCAAATTCCTTTTGAATTTGCCGTGTCTGCTTGGCTAGAGAATCACGGAAGGCATTATCAGGTGTCGCTTGCCAACTGTACATTCTGTCAATCTAGAAATTTGAGTAATCAGGTGGATAGAGTTCTAGACCTCAAGGAAGATACGCACTTTGTTCAACGCCACAATAAAAGGTGTCTTGCGATCACGGAGCAAACGCAGAGACTCCAGGGTTTGGGCTTCGAGGCCGTGCATGATATCAACGACAAGGATAGCAATGTTGCACAGGGAGCTGCCACGGGAACGCAGATTCGTGAACGACTCGTGTCCGGGAGTATCAATAATCAGTAGACCAGGTATCTTGTATTCCTGTGTACCTTCCTATTGAAGAAGTCAATTGATTAATGCTTGGACTCGAGTTCCCGTTCCCGAACCTTGTTCATAACGACAGTTTTTTGCTTGATAGCCTCGACAGGGAAGTATGTTGCACCGATCTGTTGGGTGATACCACCAGCTTCTCCTTCTTGTACGTTGGTCTGACGGATCTGGGAGAGTATGAGCCACGAAAATGATGACTGTGAGAGACAAGACAGACCTTGTCTAGTAACTTCGTTTTGCCAGTATCGACGTGACCAAGAATACAGCAGATCGGACTGCGAAGGTTATCTTTGCTGCGTGCAGCAAGAGCTGCTTCATGTGCCTTTGCACGACGCTCAGCAGCCTCTGCTTTCCTCTGAACAGCCATCTTCTGGGTGGTCGTAAGCTCTTCATCAGAAGAATCGTCACTGGAATCCTCCTCCTCCTCCTCCTCCTCCTCCTCCTCCTCCTCTTCCGTAGAATCTTCTTTATGATCTAAATCAGACATCGCTTCGTCTTTTGAGGCAGTTATTGCAACAATCTCTGCTGAGGAAGCCTCAGCTTCATTTCCAGGTACCTTACCAGGAGTGGTGGATTTTGATCCAGATCTACCATTGAGAGTCGGCTCCTTAGTTGGCACAGGATTAGCTACATAGTGGAGGGCATTGAATAAGGTCTCTGATGTGGATGGCCTACTCTTACCTATGGCCACAGGCGGTGCCGGTGCTGGTGAATTCTCCTCATCAGATGAGACATCCCACGAATCTTTCACATCTGGAGCATTGGTCTTTTCTTCGTCGCTTGAAGCATCCCAAGAATTTGTTACCACAGCCTGAGTCTCTTTCTCCTCCACCGAGCTTTCTACCCAACTTGAATTTGACCTTTTCTCATCTCCGGACTGAGGCACTTCAATGGGCTGAGAAATAGGCTCCGGTGTCTGTGATCTCGATTCCGGTGTAAGGGATGCATCTTTCTGACCGACAGGTTTCTTCTTCCGGCTACCATAAACAACTTTTTTAGGGGCACTACTACCTGAAGTCGGTTGTAAACCTTCGATTTGGACTCCAGAAGCCAAAAGAGCTTGTTTCCGGAGCTCTGCATTCCTTTGTTCCTCTTTTTGTTTCTTGGTGAGAAGACGACCCTCTTTCCTCGCGAGCTCACGTTTGGCCTGGAATAACTTTAAACAGCCTTCATTAGAATCAGTAATCAACACTTATTACCTTCTCTTTCTCCTTCCTCCGTTGTTTTTCTTCTTCTCTTTTACGAGCTTCTTCCTCAGCTTTCCTTTCCTCTTCCTCGATTCGCTTTCTCTCCTCTTCCTCGCGTCGTCGAGCCTCCTCCTCCAAACGTTTATTTTCTTCAAGCCTCGCTCTCAGGGCATCAATAGCACTCTTCTTCTTCCCTGTAGATGGTGCTGGTGCCAGAGTCGGCTCCTCGTCCTTCTTTACTTTTTTCTTCTTTTTCTTCTTGTCCTTCGATGTTGCACCAACTACTTGCTTCTCGTCGTCTTCATCATCCTTCACTTCATCCTTCGACTCCTGACGTTCTGTGAGTATTAGCAAAGCAGGCTCAGCCAAGATTGTTGAATTATTATCGTTTGCTGCCGCTGCTTTCTTTGCTGCAGCCTGAGCTTTCTTCTTTGCCTAAGAAAAGAAGACATTGAATCGTTTGTACAATGTGCCAGAGACTTGCCAGACCTTCTCGCGTTCCTTCTTGAGTTTTTCTTTCTCCTTTTTTGACAAAATCTTTGAATCAGGATCTTGTGATTCCTCCTGTACAGTGGTTGTCATCTGCAATTCCTCTGCAAAAAAATCAAGCATGTGCAGAAATTAAACAAGAAAGCTAATAGAACTCAATCAAAAAAACAACACACCATTTGGATAAGCGACCTCTTCTACAAGTGCTTCCACTGTCTTCTTCCCTTGCTTTTTCGCTTCCACAGACCTTGATTCTTCGTCAGAGAGATCTTCTGCAACAGCTTCAATCGCATGTTTCGAAGTAACTGGAATATATGGGACACTTTCAACGGATAGATCCGGTGCGCTGGTTTTGACTTTCTTTTTGTCCTTCTTGTCCTTCTTTTTAGTCTGGTTAGCCTTCAAGAGAGACTATCAATCGAAATGAGCACATCTGAAGAGACAATTGACATTAGTTCACATGCCATAAGTCCTTCACCATCTCCATCATCCTCGAATGCCGCAGCATCTTGGTCAGTGAATGAAAAGTCATTTTGTAGTTCCTGTACTGAGCTGCCTTCGTTATTAAGAATATTCATTGAAGCAGTCATGCTTGATTCTACGGCCTCGCCGGCCTTCTCCCTGGAGTAAATGATGAGCGATGATACTCGATTGAATTGACGGTATACTGACCAGTAGTCATCGTCATTCTTTTTCCCCTTCTTTCCTTTGTTCTTTGGAGCCATATGTAGTATTTCTGAAAATGTACTTGACAGACAAATTAGGACCCGACGAGAGTACAGTAGTAAGTAAGAGGATAGTAATCACATCTATCACATCACGCATGGGCGGCTTCTCGGCCCGAGTACCTCATCACACCTCATCACTTCTCCGGAAGATGGGACTCCTAACAATTATCAGGAAAAACAGACAAAAGGAAAAGGAGATGAGATTTTTGTTTTTGTAAGTAGTTATTATCTCATATACCTATCATTAAGCCTATATCTCTTAGAGGCCTTGATAATGCAGGGAAAACCACGATCCTCAAGAAACTCAATGGCGAGGACATCATGAGTGTTAGCCCGACTCTTGGCTTCAATATCAAAACTTTTGCCTATGAAAAGTGAGTTTCGAGAGGCTTCTCTGCCGCAATCGCTTTGAACTCTGATGTTAGGTTTACCCTTAATATATGTAAGATTGCATCTTTGCCGCCCAGAGTTCCTCCTTGCCACTCCTTGGGGACAACCGTAACTGAGCGCTCAGCCTTCTTCTTCAGGGGATGTCGGTGGTCAGCGGACACTTCGACCATACTGGCGCAACTATTTTGAGCAAACTGATGCACTCGTGTGGGTCATCGACTCGAGCGATAAGATGAGAATGCGTGATTGTAGAGATGAATTGCGTAGCCTTTTGACAGAAGATGTGAGAGTCCTACATCCTCTTCTCACGCTCCGACTCTTTAGCCACCAACTCATATCGATAATCATGCCTCCTCAACAGCGACTAGCGGGAGCCTCTTTGCTTGTATTTGCCAACAAACAGGATTTGCAAGGATCAATGACAGACGCAGACATCCGTCAAGTAAGCCCATAGAAATCCTCTGCATCCCTGCTCTTTGACGAGCCAGCACTGAATTGTACCGTTACATCCTATAGGCTCTGGAACTAGACACTATTAAATCCCACAATTGGAGAATCTTGCCTTGCAGTGCGATCACCGGAGAGAACCTGGTGTCTGGTCTAGATTGGGTTGTTAAAGATGTTGCAAGCCGACTATACTATAGTTCCATCTCTACACAATATAGCGATCAGACAGCACCCGGTGTCACTGTGGCTTAATACGAGTCGACCGCATCTTTACGCTCTTTTAGGCTCCTCAACTAAACTAGGAGGTTTAAGTTCCTGGACCTTAAGAAGATTTTTCTTCGTTCTTCCGTTAAAGTTGGTTCTCAGCTTGCTTATCTGAACCCTTGAACAGTAGAACACCAGACAACGTAAGCGACACCTCGCGATTCATCCCCGCGAAAGGTTGAATGTTGGGGGAATTCAAGTGATGGACGCGGAATAGGAGAGTTCTGTCAGGACTCCAAAGTCTCTGAGGTTAAAATGATCGTTCTTAAAGTAAAATAAAATCCATATTTCCCCTGTGTTTGGTCCTCTTCATGACGCTGACACAATAGTAACTGCATTTTAGACCGATGTAAGCACTGAACATCTGTGCATGCTTTTCAACTCACTGGGCCCAAATCCTTTTATTTAGTCGTTGAACCAGTTCAATGGAGAGAATACCTCCCTCGACCCCGACCCGGTAAACTTCTGATCGAGGAATTTCTGAGTTTCCGAGTTCAGCTGCATTATGAGATTGGTCAATAACCGCCGGATATTTACAACATCTATCACTGTCTTTTGTTCCACTGTTCGTGCTGTGTCCGTGCCCATTCAAGTCTTGCGAGATCTCATCTCAGAGTAACAGTAATCATTGTTTCCGTGTCAGGGCCAAACGCAATGGCTAGACTCATGCAGGTGTCCAAAGGCCGAAATCTCATGGTTCAACGCTTATTTGGATCGACTGTAATCTCCAATAATCAACATCAACTTCATTCAGCCCCTATGTAGTAAACCACCAATGCCCAGGCAAGGGTCTGAGGTAGTGCAAGAAACTCATTCACGAACCTTAGAACAGACCTGTCGGATCTCACTTAAGTCTACTCTCGAACACAATAACCAAGTTTGTGGCCACCGAGAGACAAACACGAACACAACAGGCATTCTGAATTCGCGTGCATTAGTCTACGACAATTGAATCGTCGTTTTATGTCTATGTCATAAGCGTTATTGCCATGGACGACACATGAGCTCAATTCTAGAAGGAACACCTTGCGGATGTGGACTTAGGGTCGTAACGCTTAAGGATACGCGCTCGATCATTAGCGGACAAGTTAAATCCAGGTTTGACTGTGACAGACCGGTCAATTTTTCAATGGACTTCCTTTCAATATTAAAGCTCTACCAGTGAATTGGTAGTCGATGAGATGGCTTACATCGCTGAAATTCCCTCTTTAAGCTATGAAGGGTAGCTGGTTGCCTTGTATCTCAGCCCAATGTTCCGAGGATCCGATATCTAACTATGGCGATAAACACCTTCTAGTCCATTTCAGACACTGTCTATTAGAATTAGGGCTGCTATTTTACTTTATTCGTTTATTCGAAACATTCTATAAAAACAGCTTAACAATGAGATCGATCTACGGGTACCTTCCTCGGATGGCTTCTATTGGAGTTTGACTTACTTTCAAGAGCTGTAATCTGCTCTACTTTCTCGGGCTCTCGGCAGGATAGTGGCAATTGGAACGAATGACAAACGGACAGAATGTGCCAGGAGAAGGTGAAATGATTAACTCAACGTTTCGGATCGCAAGCGAACAGTAATCAGAATGAGCGTAAGTGTATTCGAAACCGGTGTCCGTCTTCACCCTATTAGAAGAACAGGGCCTCGCACAGTGTATAGTTGTTGGTGGGCAATTGTCAATATGTTAGTGCCTCATCCGACGAAATTACTCATCCTCAGATGAAGCAAACCAGGTGACGATTTCTGTATTTACTTTGCCGTAAATCGCAAGGAAACAGGCAACTCCGAGGCTTGGCAGGCATCAGCTTCAACACTTGAGCACTAGAGTTGATAATCATACACCGGCATTTACTCGCGTCTCAGACTTCTCCTAGTATATACCTCAAGGATGTGTCCAGGTATTCGATCCGAGCAACGGAGGACGTTGTCATTATAGATCATGTCCGTGACTGTCGTTTTCTGTATCGAATAGTTGACAAGTGATGAGACCGCTATTTCTCAGGAAGAAGGCTTCAGGCTTCAAGTGACAGGGTCCATGATCTAAGGTATGATATCATTCAACCGAATTGTCAAAAGTCACGAGGGAAACAATTGATGATGGTTTAAGTCCCAGAAGGACATGATGGGTTAATCAACGATTAGCGACAGCTAGAAAATTCATATCTGTGCCTATTCCCGTGGCTTTAAGTCGTTCAGAGATCATTAGAACAGAATCACTGTGTATAGCAGTTTTGATAGGAAGGTGAATGCTGACACTTCTCCATCAGATGAAACAGGATTGACATTGTCTGAGTCTTCGAAAACCAGTGGAATTTCCGAATTTATGCAAGGATAGAGAAAGCTTTTACAAACTTCCCAACGGTCCTACCGAGCACCAGCTGAAGGCTGTCGTTGCGGCCTTAAGTTTGATATTGAAAGAATTCCCCCAGACTGGTCGCCTCTTGAGGTTGGGATGTTTCTTGATAAGGCAAGCCGGGCTAGTCACTAGATGATTTTCAGTGAAGGCCAAAGTACAATCAACAGGTTACGATGGTTTGACACCTGAGGACACCTCGGTAACCGGTCGATCATACTCCCAGTGAAGAGCCAACAAGTGAATACAGGGCCGAGTAAACCGTCACGTAGGTGTATTGAGGAACAGGATTCAGCCCATTAGATGAACAAAAATCCTGACAGAGACGAGTTTGAGATAGGATTTCCTAGATATGTCACTCTCATATGCTCTTGGATTGCAGCTGGCTAGATATTGACTGTCCGGCAAATGAGAGAGCTGGGACATACGGGAACTTGGTTCATCACAACGGATCACTATATCACAAAATGACACGTTCAAATTCTGAGAATACAGCCGCAAAATTGGCGACGGGAGTTACAGAAAATACAGATAGTCTCAAGGACATGAAGCAAAAGAGGGGTCAAAAGTCGTTTTGGGGGAGCTTCGAGAGAGCAGACTCTGCAAAAGTACAACGTTATTTCTGGAATAGAAGATCCCAATTTGAAGAGGCAGTCAAAAGGTTATCGAGATGAAGAGTAGTCGCCAATTGGGATCAGATTCCGCTGGACATATTTTGATCAGGATTCGGAACCCGGCATGGAATCCTTGGATTATCCTTGGATTCCAATGTCGATTGCACTCAGCATCCTGTACGGTTTGGTAATTGTGCCTGATGGAGTTTACTTGACTTAGAAAAGTCAGGATGACGAGAGTAGTGGTATGGAGAATAAAGAAGGTTGGCTGTGAATTCCAGAAATCGCAAGTTGTAGTGATCGTTGCAGTGATCGAGTGTCCCGATGAAGGAACATATATTGATGAGTTTCGTGTGAGAACGATGCATCTTTGCCAGTGCGATTCATCTGGCTGCGATGCATCTCTCGCGAATCCTTCCATGCAGAGCTGTTGGCAATACCTTGACAGATTCGTGCACAGATTGGGAAATCTGCCGATCTCAATGCTCGTACGCCCGACGCATATAAAGTCCTCTCCTTGTCCTCGTTCTCAACCAACCAACCTCTCCTCTTCCATTTCTTTCTCAGAATGTCTACTTCGCTCCAGCAATCCTGCGTCCAATTCCCCACCCCCTCTAAAGCTCTCCAGCCAAGTTCGTTCTTCTCCCTCTCAAACCTCAGCCCAAAATCATGGCTTGTTGCTCTCGGTACGTATTCCTAGTACGAAGCGCACTGTTCAAAACTTGATTTTGTCTAGCCCGGGGCTCAATAGTAGCTGTTCTCGACGACGCGATAAACGTGGGCCACCTCACAATCTCCGATTCAGAAGGGACATACTATTATGGTAACTACCAAAAGGGATGTAATGACGTCCATATCAAAATTACAAATGGTAATTTCTGGCTACGTATACTACTGCAAGTATTCAGCATTTTACTATGCTACGATTTCATTGCTTACGACTTAATGCAGATCAGGAGACTTGGGCTGTATGTCCCTGCCTCTCTTCACATCTAGGATTCATCTAACCTGAGTTTCATGTTGGCAGTCAGTGAGGCATACATGATCGGCGATGTTGAAGTATCATCTCTCAAAGGCGCTATGAATGTAAGTCCCATTGACGACGTACTATTATGGGACTAATTTCTTTTTCTTCGTAGCTTTGGCTCGACAATCAGTCAGGAATGGAAGAGACCCTCTCATCTACGATCGCAAAGGTGTCTTCTGCTATTTCTGGCCTTTACAACAGTTTCCTTGGCCAAACTCGCTCTCAGGCGAGGCTCAACGCCATATCCAGTTATGACCAGTCAAATGAATTGTTTAAGGTAATTATTCTCGTGTTTCATCAACACCTTGCTTGGGCCTCACCTTTTCCAGGCTTTCCTCAGTAAGGAGATGATGTACTCTTGTGCCCTTTGGTCCGAAGCAGAGGGAGGTCTGCGTGGTGACCTTGAAGATGGCCCTACCTCGGGAGATCTGGAGGCAGCTCAACTGCGCAAGATCCACCACGTTTTACAGAAGGCACGGGTCAAGCCTGGCCACCGCATCCTTGAATTCGGGAGCGGTTGGGGTGGTCTAGCAATTGAGGTCATTTTCTCTTTTCTTCCAGGCTTGAAAAAAATGCTGACTACTCACACAGGCTGTCCGCAGCTATGGATGCGAAGTTGATACGCTGACACTCTCTGTCGAACAAAAGATCCTTGCGGAGAAGCGAATCAAGGCGGCAGGATTTGAGGACCGCATTCGCGTACACCTTCTCGATTACAGAGAAATACCCACAGACTTTGAGAAAGCATTTGACGCCTTTATATCAATAGAGATGATTGAGGTTAGCAAGCTTGAAGTTTTAGCCTCGACGTCTGCTGACGGCAAACGGTTTAGCACGTCGGCTCCAAGTACTATAACACTTACTTCAAGTTAGTTGACTTTGCTCTCAAGTCCAAAGATGCCGCAGCCGTTGTTACATCTACAACATTTCCAGAGTCGAGATATACTAATTACCAGTACGTACTCTCGAAAAGCACTTTGAGACATCAATGCTAACAAGCTGCACCCTTCTTAGGGCCGAGGACTTCATGCGTCGCTATATGTGGCCCAACTCTTCTCTACCGAGCGCGACTGCCCTCATCACTGCTATGAATACCGGCTCGCAGGGTCGTTTCACTCTCGAAGGCGTTGAAAACCATGCTGCCCGTAAGCATCAAGGCATAATTTGTCCCATACATATTTTGACTGATGTTCGATGCTCAGATTATCCCCGTACTCTTCGTGAATGGGGCCGTCGTCTCGAAGACAACCTTACTCAGGACCTTGTTGTCAAAGATTACCCAGCGTTGAGCTCTCGTGCAGACTACGAAATGTTCAAACGAAAATGGCAATATCTCTTTGCTTACGCTGGTGCTGGCTTCGCAAAAGGCTATATTACATGTCATATGTTCACATTCATTCGCCAAGTGAGTCTTGTCGATGACTGAACTTCCAAGTGATTTATCAGTAATATTTCAGAATGATAACCCAGAGCTCTGCGATTGAAACAGTTTTTAATGATATGGATTCTTTTTTGCGAAATGGAATGATACCCTTTATATGTTTTGCAGGTCACTCTATCCTTATTACCCTGTCCTATTCGTCACTGCTGCATTTTACCCTCACCTTTGGGACCAATTCTCTAGATGTCCTAGTCCACACATAGATTTTTATTGGAGCCTAGACTCCTCTTCTGACTTGGAAGGAATCACGTATTCAACGACAACATTACTATTTCGTCATTATTGCTATTTCCTTTTGTTTTGCTTAAATAAGATCTCGCACTGTATCATTAGGCACCACAATATATTTTTTAATACTTGGTTTTGATCAAGTCTTCTTGAGTGTCGCCCTAAGTTTTGGACTGGGGCTGTGTTGCAAATCTTATCGATGACCGGGAAATGAACAATGTTCAACAAAGTATATCATAGCTCACTCCTCTATATACAATTCAAGTTGTGCTTTGACTCGAGTTGGTTGGTAACACCATCTCTTTCTTGATCTCTTTCTTGAACACACATAAGCCTGGCTTTAAGATACTCATCGACTTCCACTCCGGAACAATCTGAAATGATAGTCTTTCCAACGAACGAAGACATGTTTAAATTGTTGAGTGTAGATATTTGAAAAAAGAGGGGCACCAGCGAAAACTTGTTGCAAACGCCCAACGAGTCGGCCGTCTGTACTATATCTAAGATCAGAAAATGAAACACCTGATCTGTTGGAGTGAACCGCCGAGTCAGCAAATTACCTGAATACGTCATTGATGGATTTGTTCTCCACCCTCGTCTAAATAGTATTTTTCCTCAGCCGTCTACCATATTATGTGATGTCTGAGACATTCATTCATAGAACTTACAAGCTGATCTATGTTGAATATCAAGATGAGGAACAAATTTATGACTCCCAATATTGACAAAGAAAGTGCTCATGTTTGAAGATTCATCTTTTTTTGATCATCAATTATAAAGCCAATTACTCTAAATACAAATGAACAGGAGACAATTGGGAACACAGTGGCAGACCCTGCAGCATCTGTTGTAAGCATGCCTCCTAAGTACCAACTATGTAGTTAGTAGCCTAGGTAGCAAAGAGCAAGAAAACTACACTAAATGACAGACTCTGTACCTCCAAATATTTGCCTTCCAAAAATATTTATCCACCTAAAGACCTCCCCACCCCTTCCATTCACAATATCCACCACCCCACCCTAGCCTTTAGCCCCTGTCATAGAACTTGATTGTCATGGAACAATCCCATTGGGATCAGGTGACAGACACTAAGATGAGTGCTCTGGTCAAACCCCTTTTCAAGGGTACCAGTGACTCCCCCAGGGTTATCCTACCCCAAGAGAGAGCTTGAAATGGTTTTTCTTTGTACCTACCATGCTCTAATATACTTCCCAAAGGTGATACCAGATTTTGTAGAGGAGCACATGTATTTGTGGTGAGCTATAGGGAGCTCTTCCATATGGGTGTTATTCAGTGATAGTGTTCATAGGATTCTTTTTGAGGGTGGATTCCCTCTGGCCATTAGTTTAACCTCTAGATGGTACCCTCTTCTGTCATGAATTGCCACTTTCCCTAAAAGGCAATAATTTTTTTTCCTTTTCTTTTATTTTATTTTCAGTTTATTGGATGTGCAGGAACTTATTACCAAAATGGGAATGGTGACCTAAAAGGGATGCTTGGGATAAGTCTAATGTGTACAAATAAAATATTTGTATAAGTAGTGTAGATAAATTAGTGGGAACTCTAATGAGTTCTCTTTGTCAACTCTGACTTAGAGTGGGATCCCATCTTAAGTAACACAACTTGAGGGTGGTTTCTTATATCTTTCAGGCTTAGTAAAAAGTGGCTGCAAAGGAAACATGCTGCAATCATGTTCCCAGTACATAAATAAATGCACAAATGTACCACCCCCAAGGGCAATGAGAAACAAAGATGGATGGGTGACTTTATGACAATATTAGTAAGAGGTGTTAGGTAGAGTATGACTCCTAGGGTTATTTCACCCCAGGGGGTGGTGATGGTAAAAGGAATGAGCTAGTTGTGCTAAGTTCTCATTATCCATTCCACAATAAGAGTTGGAGCTCTCCTCTGAGCTTAATCCTAGCCTAGGGATATGGTTACTTCAAATAGAATAACTATGTGCTAAGTAAATAATTCTTCTTTAGCCTTAATAAAACTATTGGCAATTCATAGTTGGCTACTAGACCCTGACATTTTGAGGCCCTCATACTAGCTCTAGTTGTCAACCCTTGCCTTGTCTTGCCTTGCTTACCCTTGCTTAACCATGGCCTTCCCCTTTACCCACTTCCAGTCCAATGCCCCAGGTCAAGAACCTGATACCATAGAAGGATCTACAACTTTCCCTAGCCCAGATAAAATTATCCACTTGATTATGACAGCCCAAAGAGACACCAACAACATAGAAAGAGAAAATGATGCCAAAGTCCTGAAACTCGAGATACAGCTGGCACAAATTTAACTTGAGCCAGCCAATATACAGAGACAACACCCTTCTGAACCTCGGAATCTCGAACCACACACAGAAAGAATCTCTGTCAATGATCACTGGTCAGTAATGTCCAGTTAAAGATAACACAAGCCCTACCATACAACCTTTTCTGGGAGAATCCTTAACAAAGTTACTAATCGTAGCCTGGATCCTCTGTGATTTTGAAGTCAATGGGACTGCATTATTGAATTGATAAACAGAGATTGCTGTTAAAATGCATTTCTAGTGGGTACATAATCATTGAAAGAGAGATCTAGTCGAATGTACGTCAGCATCTTCAAAACAAACAACAACAGTCATGACAAAGCTGGACCATTGAAACATCTTGACATACCAGGCAAGAAGAATCATCGATGATGTTTCAATGACGTCTTTATTACAACACTGATGCTACATGTTGCATGCTGCAAAGATGTGTTTGAAAATGTGTTTGACACTACTGTAGCCCCAAAAGACGGATGCTTGCGGATTGATGGCAGGATCAGCTCAGGATCGCGTATAAAAGTTCATCCCAATCCCAAGGGATCCTGCTATATCTGGTCTATCGTATGTGCATTAGACTAATGTCACAAGCTCTTGATCTACCGACTTATCTTACGTGGGAAAGCTTACGGAAATACGACAAGTTCTAGTTTAGAGAAGATGCTTCTGCTCAGCCGAATCGCTACCGTGAACCCTCTCTCGGTCTTGATATATCGGAGGACATCAACTTCTGAAAAAAGCACAGCCCACGGGATCCACATGGGAGAGAACAATTGTGGCTCAAAAGTTGGTCAAGCTATGTAGAAGATGACTTCCGCATCGATGGGAACGCACAGAGGAAACTCGGTTTTCGCCGTCACATCATTCGATAATTATGATGTTTTCAAAAAAAAAATCAGCTCAAGGAAATACATCTACAGAAGCGTCTCGTGAGAAAAGACAACGACAAGTCTCTCCCTCCCGCTACCCATTGGTCATTTACGATCTCAAAAGCTAAACTATGGTCAGCTTCTGGCAAAAAAAGTGAATCATACGAGAGGAAGTAGCCCTTCCAGAAAAAAGGCTATAAGGCCATATGGCCGTTTCACCCACACATTCACACACTACTCCCGGAAAGCGAAACCAGAATAGGAATAGCTGAGAGAAGAAATTTCTTGAGAGTGATTGATTAATGTAAGCAAGAGAGAAAGAGAGAGAAAAAAGAACGGACTATGACAGGACCTTCCATCCCATTTCGAAAAAAAGGAAAAACTGTCTTGAGAGGCGCATTTCCGCCGAAACAAACAGAACGTTTGATATATGGAGAAAAGTGGGGGAGTAGGGGAGAAAAATTTGACATCTGTCTTAATTAGAATTATGTCCTCTCTCACACAAGGCTGTCAACCGTTCATTTCATTTTTGATATCAAGCCCAATGGGCTGCAACAACAAAAGAAGAAGCTTCCATCCATTCTATCAATCAATCAATCGCTTACATTCACTCTCTCATTCTCACACAGCTGTCAAGATCCCCGGAAAGTGGGGGTGGAGGAATCTGACCAGATGCTCCAAAAAGTTCGAATCTTTTCTGATGACTGGGAGTGAGACATAGTGATGACGTTTCCTTCTAATTTTATGTATGGAATGAAACATGTAGCATCGTTTTCCAATCCATGATTGATGTAACATCTAGAATGTCCATCAACATTCATCTAATCCAAAGATATATATTTATATCGATCATACCATGCCATATATTCATGTAATATGATATAAGAGTCTACCGGAGTTTAGACACGAACATGCATATAGATGGTAAAAACAAGTCCCATAAAGTGTAGTAATAATGTAGTGCAGATCTCCAACAACTGATTATCTATTTATATATAACAGAGATATTTATAGATGACAGAGAAAAAAGATCAGAAAAAGATCCAATTAAGCGGCTGGTAACGGTAAACCGGTGGGATCCAATTTAGTCGTCCATGATACAAGTTCCTTCAAATTAGGCGCAGCTAACGCATACGAATTCGATGCCGTAAATAACGTAAACGAGTTCAACTTCTAGTGTGTGTATGTGTGTATGTGGTGAAAAGTCCCACCCAAAAAAAGAAAAACGCCGAAAAAAGTCAGAAGATGAACCACTTGACAAAGAAAGAAAGGGAAAAAAAAGAATCGCACTCACTCCAAGTAGAGATTCCTTGAGAGGATCATTTTCAACATTGACACCAAACAGACTAATCACACCCAACTCTTCCACCTCGTTGGAATGTGCGTACATGTGCAGATACGGTCTTGACGAATACCATCATCATTGAGAGAGAGAGAGAAAGAGAAAACCATCTTTCTTACCGTCGAAGAACAAACCATCGTCTTTCCCAAACGTTCTGATTAGCATCAACGAGTATCAGTAGATGACCCTTCTTCGTCGCAGCAGTATCACTAAATCAAATCAACATTGACCAGAAAAAATAAACAGAAAAAACTCACATCCGGGGTACAACCCTCGTCTCAGAAACATACTTCACACTTTGAGCCCTATTCTTCCTCCTCTTCATTATCATCCTCGATCTCAATCTATTCCCCTTCCCATCCTCCTCCTCCTCCTTTTCCTCCATCCCTAAATCCCGACCAAGAACAATCTACCCAAACTCGCAACGTCAAATATCAATTTTAAAAAAAAAATCCATCAACCAACTCACCCGAGTACGATTATGATACCCCGTCTGCTTTTTCCAAAGTTGAATCATCCGTCGCAACACATCTTCCGCCTTCCAAACCAAACAACCATGATCACCACTCTCATCAAACTCACAAACCCGACGCGTCAACGTACTCGCCCTCACAATCACTCGCATCGCTTGCACATCCGCCGACCGTCGCTCGGTCATCACCAACCTCTCATAATCCTCCACCACCGTCAAACTCCTAGGCTTCCAACAGCACTTCCCCAGTATCTCTTCCCCCCTCACATACTTCTCCGCCGTATCCAACCTCCACAAATCCTTGACCGATCGCGTCAAAGGTGGCGACAACTTGACCTTGAACAAAGTACTCGTCTTTGTCAATACCCTATTCGACCCTCCCCCGAACAACGTCCAAATTCCCCTCGTCATCGACATCGACGAAGACGAAGACGATAACGCAGACGAAGACGCAGAAGAAGACGATAAAGGACCACTCATCGCATCACCACGCGCACACACCACCATCGCCACATCCATACCAAACTCCACAGGCTCTTCACAAATCTCAACATCCACAGCCCACTCAAACCGGACGAGTACCCTTCGATTCCGAGCCGTGACACGGTTCAACATCTCCGAATCATGCAAACTCGAATCCCACATCCCTTCCGCCCTCAACACACCCGTCCCATCAGGCCTAAACACCACCTTTTGCTCCCCTTTCAACGCCAACGTTACAAACGCTCCTTTTGACGATCTAGACGACGAGGAAAACGACGACGATAGCGATTCACGCGTCACCCCAGATCGACAGTCCATCATCCTCACATCACCCATCTTCATCTTGGTCACTTCTCTCCAAGGTAACTGCTGTCCAGAACTCGAACAAAGCTCAAGTACAATCCTTCGTTGAAGCCCCTGACGTAACCGAAACGCTCCCGCATCAACGCTCCCTTGCGAAACAACAGGCACACCAACATACGTTCCATCCACCCCCAGCTCACAAATCTGCATCCAAACCAACACATCGTGTGTTTGCGCTACCACAAACTCATTCTCAGATCGGCGCATTATCGGTCGAGAGATTCCAGTAGTCGTCGTGAGACCCGTAGCAGTAGCAGCAGTAGCGGCAGTAGCAGTAGTAGCAGCAGTAGTCATAGTCGATGTCACACTCATCCCAAGAGAAGACGTTTGTGAATCTGCTGGAGCCGCAGTCATAACAGCCAAACTCGACGGATTAGACGCAGAAGAAGACCCTGAAGAAGACGAAGAAGACGAAGAAGAAGAACCAGACAAAAGACAGGGCGAAGACGAAGGCTCACGCTCAGACGACAACAACAAAGCAGACCAAGACGAAGCACCAGCACCAGCACCAGCATAGAAAGAACCCTCCTCCGCCCCCCGCTTCTGTTCTCGCATCTCATCCCATCTCTCCATTCGTTCCAAATACACAGGCTTAAGCGACGCAAAAAACTCAATCGGCGTATACCCATGCCGAAAATGGTTCACCACCCTCGAACTCGCAATAACACTAAAACTTCGTCGGAACTTGAGATCAGATAACGACCCATCTTCCATCTCGACCACAGCAGACGAAAACACCTCTTCACTCACACCCTTTTTCATACCCGTCGTCCCTCCTCCTCCTCCTCCTTCTCCTTCTCCTCCCATCAACGACGACAACCGAACCTGTAAATGAACCGCCGAGAAATCATGCGACAAAAACCCCTTGACACCATCCACCGTGAACATAAACGAAAGTTTCGTCCCAACAGGCACCGTCCTCCCACCCACTTCACTCCCATACTTCATCGGTACCTGCACTCCCACCAATCGAACATCCACTCTACACGATCCAATCGCTTCAGCAGTATACCGACAAAAAATCGGCACACTCAAAAAACACACCGACATCCGTTTCAACAACGGGGCCAACGAAACCAGCGCATTCCCCACAAACGAATACTCAGGGGGTGGCAAATCATAAAACGGCTCGTCCAAAGAAAAATGTTGCGTATACAACGGTCGATCCATAAACGTCGTGAGATGGCGCATCCGTACAAGTTGTTGTTGTAGACGATCTAAGGACCATACGTAGATAGCGTTATGCTTGTAATCGATAACTTTGATCGCGACAGACGGTTGGGTGTTCGAACGTAGTATAGGATCTGCAACGTCCCCAAATTGGTCTAACCCCGCTATACTATCCACTGCCGATGTAGGCGCAGCCAATGACCCTCCCGAAGCGATAGCGAAATTATAGGAAACCCGTTTCCCCAATTCGTTACTACACACACACAAAAAAAAAAAAGTCAATACACTCTATGACAGACACACACACGCCCTCCCACCCACCTGATGACATTAGCCTCCTTCACCACAACCGCATTTTTCAAAATCGTTTCCGCCATCGAAAACGATCTATGCGCTCTCCATTTATCCAACACCTTCCTAATCAACCTCAACTGTCTCGCGGAATAAATAACCAGTTCATTCCCAAACGATTCCAAATCAGTCTCTCCTCTCGCCCGTGCATCAATCATCCGCTTCATCCGTTCTCGTACAAGTTTCAGCTGATGTTCCACATGTTCCTTTTCCGCCATCAAATCCTCCGTCTCTAGCAAATGAGGATGATGATCCTCCATCTCATGTTGAGCCTCCATCATCATCTGCGTGCTTGATTCTTCCATCACTCCCCAAACACCTGATTCATCCATCACCTCGCCAGACGCTTGAGAATCATCAACACCTCTCCCACCACCGCCACCTTCACTCCAAACATCATCCGCATGCGAAAGACTACTCTCAGGCCGTCCCTTTGAATTGATGTCCCTATCCCTCAACGTCTTCACTCTCGCAATCTTCTCAAACAACTTGTTGAGATCATCGTCCGGAAGATTATCCAACGAAGGATCCAAACCCAATCTCGCAAACGCAGCTTCACGTTGAGCAAACGTCCAATCCACATCTGCTTGTCCTTCGTCATCAGAGGAGACAGTCGTCGACGCAGGACGTGGTGACCCCTCTCCCTCCAGATCGGCTACAGAGATACTCCTATGCAGATTAGATCTGGCTGTTGCACGATCCCGCTTTTTCCGTACTTCTTCTGGATTGTTGAATCGGAAAACATGATTTTCACCTGATTGGAAAGGGACATGAGTATGTGTGCGTGTGTGCAGAGCCCATCAAACGTACCCAAGATGATTCGAAACCCAGAACGAAGTTTATGACTCTGTTCACATCGTGTGTCGACCCAAGTCCCACCCACAAAAGAAGAGATTTTTCGCTCACCTGCTCCGGCGCAATGCGTTTACCGTTCAGAAACTGATCCCACAATCAACAACGACAACAGCAACAACAAAATCTCGAAGCATTACCGTAATACTATCCGGCATACATTGAATCGTGACTTTCCCATCCACGTTATCAAAATGGCAATGTTCTTCCAAGATTTTATCGCCACTGAGTCGGATTGCAGCGGGTTTTTCACTGTCCATTCGTCCAACCTTGGATCATCTTCAGTGTGTGTGTGTGAACTGTCATTTCCATGGCACGTACGACGGTCTTTCCTGGTTTGATCTGGTATATCAGACACTCACTCATGAGCGGATCTTGTTTGATAAATATAAGCAAAATGGCAATGGAAACCAGGACACACATACCTTCATTCTGTAGACATTCCATCCATCAAAGCTTGCAAAAAAACAGGTAAAAACGACATACCAAATTGACAAGATGGGGCATCTTGCGACCATGGTCAAACGACCGACTTGGAAATTCTATGGAAAAAACTCACCTTCTTAGGCGTGTGTACGCCCACCAGGTTCTTCTCGACTGTGATACCCAATTCCTCCAACGCTCTCTCCCTCTCCTTTTGAACCTCCTGGGTTCTGTGCAACTTGTCCTCCCAGGTCTCGTTCAACTCGTTCATCAACTTTTCCCTCGTCTCCATTTGTTCTTGCAGTTCGGCTTTGGTCACTTTTTTGATAGTGCCGTCTTTAGTTTGATAGGTGACGATCTGCTGAGAAGCTGGGATTTTGGGATCGTAAGTTTCTTCGCCTGAGGAGCCGGCTACGCGGGCTAGGGAGGTAAGGATGAGAGTCATGAGGAAGGACGATCACGAGAAAGACGCACCTCTGAGCATTTCGAGCTCCTCCTTCAACTCCCTGACCAACTTCGCGTTTGGATCCTCGTTTACGACGGCCTTGTTCTTGATCTTCTTGGCCTGATCGGCATAACGCAGGGTGCTCAACGTTTCTTCATAGTCAGCCGGGGAAATCGCAGCTATCATGGCCGTTTTGGAGTTCCCGCCGAGACTGTCTTTGAGTAACCAGGTTAGAACCTGAACGATCGTGAGAAAAGAAACCTTTGAAGTGTACATGGACGCACGGAATCACGGTAGGGGATGAACTCTTCCGCTTTTCCTTTCTTGCCTTTCTTTGCTGGATGATCTGCGGAAGACTGGGCGGCGAGAGCGCTGATGACTTTTCCGAGGGTGGTGAGGGATTTATTGATATTTGCGCCTTCTTTGAGACGTTGACCTGTTGCGCCTGTTGAATTAGCACGTTCGGAACCTGCGAGATCGACAAGGCTTGGTGGTGTGTGAGAAGAGGGTGAGTGTATCATGGGCACAGTTTACCTGATGCGAGAGACTTTTTCGGTATCGAGATTGGTAGCTGTATCGTGGCGTTTCATGGTGAGAAGCAACGTAAAGACGGCATGTGAACGGGAAGAGCTGAAGGCGAAGGGTCAGATGAGTTTTGGAATGGACGAGCGAGAGAGAAAGTACGTCTCGTTCATGTTGGTGGCGGCAACGGTCCTTGCCTTGTTGCCTTCATCCATCAAGGTCATCATCTCGTCATAACTTGTGACGACGAGTTTGGACAGGTCCTCGACATACGGGCCTAGACTGGGATGTTCACGGACGCGGAGGTTGCCGGTATTCTTGGGATTGAGCAAGTCTCTTACTTTTTCGTTGTAAATCTGTGAGTGAACATGAGATGTGTGGGTGGGCGAGAGAGACAATGAGAGAGAATGACTTCGATGTAAGCGACTTCAACGGTGAAATGAATGGTTGGGTCTTGTTGTGATTTGGTGTGAACGCGTTGGAAGAGTTCGGAACAGGTGAGAGGGATGATACCCTTGTCGGGGCCGTCTGAATGGGGTGAGTGAGTGAGTGGACGAGAGGGGGGGAATGCGTACAGCCCATCATGCTAATGTAGACAGATGAGCGTGGGTGGAGGAAAGGGAGGGAAAGGGGCACCTATAAGACTTGCCAGAACCTGGGATGATGAGCGTGGTGATGGAAAAAATGGGGGCAAGTGCGCACCTGTCTGGCCATCTGGGAGAGAGAAGGAGGTGAGTGGGATGGAAGGAGGGATGAAGGATGGACTGACAAGCGAGAATGCAGGCATTGAAGCCAGCAAAGCCGTGGTCGAGGAGTTCTTTGCCGAGGTCGTCGTAGAGGGTCTGTTGTGAGCAGTAGAGAGGATCGTCTCTGGGGCCGGCACTCCAATAGCTCTTGTCAAAGCTAAAGGACATTGTTTTTCTCTCTGTGGCGCGTTTAGCGTCGTGGGAGTCTGGAGGGTCGAGAAAGGTCTGGTTGTCGTGCATGCGGATGAGGGCCTTTGCGCCTCTTGCGAGCTCTGTGAGTGTGATGAGAGGAGAAAAAGGAAGAGAGGGGGAGAATACCGCGGGCATTGAGGGGGCGACAGCGGACGACGACCTTGATATTGGCGTCTCCGTCAGCCATGGTGATGGTGGTAGGACAAAAAAAGAAATTGATTGGAGATCAAAACTAGCTACAACAAAGCAAAGTCGTCTAGCTGGTCATTGTACTGGAGGACGGTGCGTTTGAGTTTTGAAGAGTCGACCCAGGTGACAAAGTCCTGCATGTGCCTTGTGACGAGGAAAGCGGGGTCGGTGACGGTGTCTGGGCCGACGCGGACATGGCCCTGTTCGATGAAGCGGGTTGCCTGGGGGGAGGTGAGAAAGACGATAGAGAGAGAGAGAGAAGGACGGACGGCAGAGACGGTCTGTGCCATTTTGAGGTAGCACATGATGACGGGGAGGCGTCTGCGACAAAAGGCGGCGACGGTGAGACGGTTGACGACGTCGGAAAGGGCGGCGCCGGACGAGCAGAGGCCGATGTCGTAGAGCTTGGAGAGGAGGGCGGCCTGGTGGCGGGCTCGTGCGGGGTCAGGGGGCGGAAGGGCGGCGATGCGGTGTGCAAAGGCGGTGAGATGGCCGCAGAGGACGTTGTAGCGGTGGTATTCGTCGCTGTTTTTGAGGTGGTAGCGGCGGATGACGGCGATTTCTCTGCGCCTGCGGGCAAGCGACCACTACTGGAATGAGCACGCGCGTGTGTGGCCGACTGGCACTCACCCCGACGAGGTCTGTGTGTTTTAAAAGTTTTTTTTCGTGGTGGCGGAGAGCACGTGGCATGGTATAGTGACATGATGGCACGTGGTACATCCTCTGATAGCACGTGCCTTATGCATGTGAGCACGTGCTCCTATGACACGTGCCATGGTTGCGTCTTTCCCGACGCCAGCACAACAGCTGCAGCAGATGAGCCACGAACCACGGGGACAGCGCGCCGGGCGGCGGATGCAGGAGCCGGCGGCGGCGAACGGGCTGCTCCGGCTGCTGCAGTTTTCGGGGATCCTGTCGAGCGACACCAGGATGAAGCTGCAGCTCGCATGGTGGAACGACCTCATCAAGGAGTATTTCACCCCCAAAGCCTACATGAAGCTTACTCTCTGGAAGGACAACCAGCGCAAAGAGGCAAAGCCTTTCGAGATTGGCGTCCCCATCCTCCCCCGTTTCTTCCTCGTCACCACCCAGTCCGGCGTCCGCTCCATGTCCCTCGCCCTCGACGGCGCTCGCGAACGCCCCATCGCCCCTGGCCACTCCATCGTCGAGTGCGTCGCCGCCGTCTGGACTTACCGCTACGCCAATGGTTACACCGTCACCCTCCGCGGCGCCCTCTCCGCCCACGTCCTCATCACCGCAACCCCCGCTGCCTACTCCTTCAAGTTCGACGACTTCACTTTTGACGCCAACTTCCACGACAAGTCCATCTCCCTCGACGCCCTCAATGGCCGCCGCGTCCCCGAACCCATCCGCAGCCCCTGGCTCCGCGACCCAAACGCTCCCCCGGACAGCGAGGACGACGCCCTGTGGGAGGAGCCACGCCTCCTCGTCGAACGCTGCTCCATCCCGGGCGAGCCTGTCAACGCCTTTGGCATCCCCCAGGCCACCATGCGCTGCCTCGAAGTCCGTGCCTTTCTTTTCATCTCACTGCCCCCCTCACTCTTCCTAGCTCGCAGAAAGCGTCGGCGCCATGGCCGATCTCATCGTCTACTCCAACGAATATCACCTCGGCCCGCTAGGTCCCTGTCTTCTCTCTCTTTGGCTCTCCCGCTGACCTCTCCACAGAAGCCCTCAAGTCTTTCGCTTCCAAAATCAGACAAGAAAACAGCCCTTTATCATATCCACCTCCACCACCCCACCACCCCACGTCTCTCTACACAACCACCCCCTCTCCCGTCAACCCTCAGCAACGATCTACCCCTCATCCGCCCTCCATCGCCCCATCGCCCCATTCCCCCATCAACTCTCCTCAAAAAGCCCTCAAGTCCATTCCCCCCATGATCCCCATCCAAGGCCCCCCCGGTAATCCTCAGCCCCAGCAGCTCCCTATCCCCGTCTCCATGCCCCCTAATTCCGGTCTCATCCAAGGTGTCGGTGTTATGCCCACCGTCAACGCCATGCCAAGTCCGATGGGCATCCCATCTGGTACCCCCACCATGGCTCCAGTAAGTCCATTTCCCATTTTCAGCAGCATGTCTTTTTCCCTTTCCCCCAACAACGTGTCATACTTTTCTAACGTTTTACTCTCTACATTTCTTGTTGCAAAAACTATATAATCCAACGACATTGAATATAGAAAAATACCACAGGGAAATCTCTCAACATCACCCACTTCCGCTCGCCTCCCTTCCAACATCAACAGCAACAGCAGCAACTCCAGCCACAACACACCCATCCTCTCCAACCACAAATTCACGCCGACCATAGTCCACCAGGACCTCCTCCCTTCTCACAACAGCAACAACAGCAACATCATTCAGCAGGACCACAACCACCCCTCTTTGGCCCTTCACCAGGGTTTACCGTTGTCAATGGACAGAGGTCCTCCGGGCTCTATCGGTAATCATCACCCTCCTATTATGACGACTACTACTACTACTGGCCTCCCGAGTACTGGTGCGAGAGGAGGGTCAGGCGTCGGCAGAGGACGTGGACGCGCACGAGGGTCCGGCCCAGGTCATCAACAACAGCAACCCCATGTCGTGGCGAAAAAAACGAGCAAAAAGAAGATGAAAGCTTGATGATGATGATTGATTGGTTGTTTTTTTTCTCCCTCTGTCTTCTTTTTTTTTTTTTTTGGAGACGATGTAGCGCAGTTGTGTCCTTTGTTATTTGATGTGTGTGTGTACCCCCTCTGCACAGCTGACTGAACGGTTTGTGGTTGGTTATCGGTCTTTTTTTTGTAGGCCTTGTCCCTACGTTGTGGATTGGTTGTTAAAATTATTTTAGAAGGATGTTTTTGAAAAAGAAAGAAAGAGTGCCCTATTTTTCTTTCTTTCTGCTTACATTCAGCCATCGATCTAGCAATCTACTCTGATTACCCAATTTGGGTAGAGAGCTGACCAACTTCAAGCCGTGTCTCAATTTGGTTGATCCAAATATATTCACGAGAAGCTCACCAAGCAGCCAGCCTCATTTCACTGCCCTTATTCAGCACAAGGCATTTGCAAAGCACTCATGCCAACATTCAGCATTGGAGGGTAGCTTGATACACAGTAGTGCTCACGCCCACCCATCGATAATTTCTCTAGTAGTCAATACAATAAATAAATCGAATTGACTTTGCCTTCCAAAAGGACTGACTGGTGGTCGTATCGATCGATCCTCATGCGGAGTTCAAGGTTTGTTGATGGCCTACGGTGTGACACTAGCCAAAACCCATGTGGACAGTGGCCAAAAAACGACGTTATGTACCCAGTCAGCCCATCATCAGATAACCAGGTCATTATTATTCCAAGCCCATTTCACACTACATGAATTACATAGCCAAAAAAAAAAACGTCATCAATGGCAACATAAATATATCATGCAAGGATCAATGACAACAGCATAGAAAAGAGATACAACCAAGGGAAGGCAAAAACTCCCCACTTGTCATTTTGCCTTCCACACACATCATGTTGATTGTTGGTAAAAAAGGGTGGGGTGGGGGGAGGGAGAGGTTCTTGTAATAATTAAGAAAAAGGTAAACTATCTTCTAAAAAAAAAACGAGAGGAGGGTAAAAAATATAGATATAAAAAAAGTATACAAAAGCATACCGAAGACAGAGGAACAAAACAAACCACCACCACCTCAAGTGTTCATCCACCCATCCATCATCCACCATCATCCATCATCAAGGAATCATCTCATGTGCGAAATCACATTGGTCGCCAAATTTGCATCTACATCAAACAAAAGAGGAAGGAGGAAAGGGGAAAGGGGAAAGGGGGGGGAAGAGTGAATATCATCATCAGCTCTCCTTTGTCCCAATTTGGATATTGATGGGAGAGAGAGAGATAGGGTTTTTGCTCACTTTCCAGCTGCAAAAAAACTGCAAGGCTTTCGTTTATTCTGTTGTCTATAATCTTCTGACCCTCTCCCTCCGCGCCCTCGTCCCCGTCCCCGCCCACGATTCCGGCTCCCCCCACTACCACCTCCACCACTGGGTGCCCACCGTTGTTCCCGCTCATTGTCATCATAATAGCTCTGTCCATATTCGTTTGCAAACTGGCTTGGTTGTGATGATGCTCCAAATCCTGGATCAATGTCATTATACGAAGATGGGTTAGATCCGGCAGGTCCATACGACGCTAACTGCTGAAGGAGCTGCTGTAGCTGCTCCTGTGGTAAGGCAGACACTGCAGATAAAGTAGGAGATGGGTCAAGGCCCACTGATTTCATATCCAATCCTTGACTGTTAAAGTGTGTTCCGCTCAATGCAGGATCAACACCTCCATTTGCCAACTGTCCAACAAGGTCCGCCACAGACGCGGTATGCGACACCGGCTCTATAGGCATACCACCACTCCAGAAGATGGAGTCACTCTCTCCACAGATCATCATCACTACTTCCCTGTCCACTTCCTCCTCGGGTATGAGAACAGCAGGTTCTGCCGGACTGTCTGGAATCATTTGAGGTGTCATATATACAGCGCTGAGTGCAGTCTGTTCCCTATGCTCTTGCGTCGTCTTTTCTTGGCTTCTTTCGCCACGCGTTGGCGCAGTGCTCTCAATTTCTGCGGGTCTGTCGATCACTGCGAATTACATTAACGTGCGTATTCTGTTAATCTACGGTTCACTTACACGAGGGTTCCATCCAGTCAACAGTCTCCTCAAATATCTGTGCATGGAGAGCCGCACCTTCACCCCGATCCAAGTCACGTAGGCTATGGGTGAAAAGCGTACCCTAAGACAAGCGACATTAGAGTTCAAGGCACGTGACTTGGGAGAAATGAACAAAGCAAACCTCCTGAGGATCGTCGTCGTAAACAGCCCGTTCAATCAGCCTCACCGATTCAAGCTGGGTATCAGGTGCCCAGGTAACCGATTTTTTCTTTTTACCGTATTTTGAAAGACTATTTGTTTGTGGAGCTGTATACACAGGAGGCGGTGTCGATATAGCAGGTGACTCTCTGCGCGTCTTCATCGTTTTGAGCACTTCCTGGAAAGGATCTACTGACGATGGCTGCGCAACATTCTCCCCCTTCTTTACCGGCACGGGTACTGGCGCCTTCTTAAAACTCGGTAACTTCGGTTTGGGCTTTGGTGTTGAGAAGAATGACGAGTCTGATTTTGCATCTTTAACAGCAGTCACAGAGACTATTGGCTTCGCCTTGTCCTTCACATCCTTGATGACAACAGCTTTCACTGTCATTGCCGAATTTGCAAGGGCCTGCTTTTTCTGTGGTGGTTGCGGTTTTGTAGCAAGTTCACTTGGTTTTCGTTTCTTCAGTTTTGGATCTATTAAGTACAAAGACATCAAGTTAGAACCTATCCGGTGAAATGGGCTGGCATGACCCACCCTCTGCCAAGGTGGCATTAGGGGCAGTGACCGAGCTTTCCGAGTTTATGAGTTGGCGCCACCTTCGTTCGATATTTGCTGCCATGTCCTTGATGGCTACATTTGGGAGATGCGATCCCGAAAAAGAACACAAACCGAATGTTAGATATATCTATTCTATTACTGATTCACTCTCCAGGAGAAAGGGCTGTAACACATATGTATAATGCTGGGGAGGACCTCATCTTAGGCTCAACAAGAGCTATAGTGTATCCAGACGCATTTTGACCCGGACGAACAAGAGGAAATGAGCTGGGAGAAGGAGACAATTGACTTACCTGGCGACGGTGGGTCCTTGACAAGTTTCACCACAAGTTTGCCCAGTTTCGATGCCTTTAGCATGTCTACTGTTAGAGGTAATCGATCGATAATCTAGAAATTGAGCGGCCATCACAATGGTAACCTCAGTTTCGCACGAGATAGACAGTAGGGTCACGTACATGTAACAATGGCATGATTGTCTCGATCAGTGGGCTATCGTCATTAGCAGTATACGCGGCTCTTAGCCAGTCCCGGGTAATGTCCATCGCACGTGGATTCTCAGACCATGCTCTGAAATAATGATTACCCGCACCATCCCGTATCTTCGTTAATATTTCCAGTCGAATAGTCGGATCTGCATCCTGCATGTTATTCGATATTCTATCCATGAGAGTATGAACAGCCTGGGCTCCCGTGAATGCTGAAGACTGAAGTAGCGACTTAATTGATGCGTAGAAGCGTGCCTTTCTTTGAGCGACCTCCTCGGGTGATAGTTCTGGCGCCTGGTTCTGCGTGACCTGGGAAGTCGACTGTTGCTGCGCTACCAGTGATCGTTGTGATGTTTGAGCCTGTGAATCTTGCTGAGGTTGTTGTGAATTTCTGACAGTAGTCGAAGTTTGCGTTCCGTAAAAAGTGGCCGGATTAATGGTAATTGCATTGGAACCCATCAGAGCTTGAGGAGAGAGAGTCCCCTGTGGTATTGCATTGGAAGGCTGTCGGTAATATTGGGGAATGAAGAGTGGAGTCTGCGCGTAGGCGTATTGTTGTCGCTGGGGCTGAGATGCAAAAACGGAGCCGTAAGGCTGAAGATTAGGGTTGGCTCCTGGTAACGTCAGACTGGGACTGGATAATGATGATTTCGCTGAGAAAGAGACGGATCCAAGGAACACGAGGACGTACTCAATTATGATAGACTGAGGATTGCTTGAGTCTGATGATTGTGACGAAAGAGTTTGAGTATTGGGCTGCGATTGTACCCGTTGAGAAGCAGAGTTTTGTGAGGCGGAAGGCGAATTAGGTGGAGGAGACTGTTGCAATTGATTCGCAGAAGGATTAGATGTACTAGTAGCGCCATTGAGGGTGGAGTAGGTAGAAAGGGGAATGGGAGACCAGGTTCTAGAGCCATAGGGAAGAGTAGGATAGGATGGGAGGAAGTATTGGTTGTGGGACTGGGTAAGTTGCTGGTAGAAGGTTTGCGGAGAGGCGAGCAGAGCAGGAGCAGCGGCTGTAGATAGAATGACATCAGCTGACAGATATCAATCACAAAACTCACAAGGTTTCAAAATTTAACAATTGTGCTCACCATTCAGATCTCCAAGAGTCGTGAAATCAGTGATATCCATGCTACTTGTACCGGAAGAGGAACCGGTGCCAAGAGAGCCTGGTTGGGGCATTGCAGACATACGCTCTTTCGACCAGTCCTCGAGAGACGAGGTCTGCCTCGGTTGCTCATGCTGTGAGGATTCTTGCAGCATGTTTGTTTGGGAAACCCATTGGAAAATAGGATCCATCGAAACTGTTTTTAATCGGGGCTCAGGCGAAAAGTAGACTAATAGGGCTTATAGGCGAATTTACTGCAATTCGGCAGCAGACACAGAAAGTTACCGCTCTAAGATGGTCGCAGAGGGCGACTCAGAGGGTGGACTCACCGCTACGGTGGTATGCGTGGTCTACAAAGTCTGTTGAGAAGTGTGTTGGCAGCGCAGGATAGCCATGAAATTTCCATGTCCGCTTAAGACTCCGACTTCCCACGCCTCGTGAGACAGCTTGTCTTGTTGAAAAAAATTTTCTCTACTTTGTTGACTACAATGACTGATCTTGCTGCACAACACGAATTGGTATGACCATCTTTACATCTAATTTCATTGCTTATCAGGCCTAGTATATTAAAAGTCTCAAATCTATGAATGAGCACATGCGCAAATGCGCAGAGCTCGGCGACAGTCTCGTCAAGGCTCTCAAAGGCGTATCAGACGAGCAGAAAGATGCAATGTCCAGCGTGGCAAGTCTCTTGCGTTAGCATTCTTATAGGTCACCCTCTCATCATGCTTCAGAACAAACGCAAAGCCTCTAGCGCCCTTGATGAAGACGAGGGTCCAAAAAAGCGCAAGCGGAATGCTAAACCTAAAGATCCTAACGCGCCTAAGCGCCCAGCCTCAGCCTACATCTTATTTCAGAATGAAATTCGCAAGGAACTCAAGGAGAGGTTCCCCACTCTCAACAATAATGAATTGCTCGTCAAGATTTCAGAAATGTGGAAACGCATGACTGACGAAGAGAAGGCTGTAAGCAATCCCTTATTAGTCGCGTGTTTACGTGACCTGACGCGTTATTTACAGTATTACCACAAGGCTGTTGAGAGTGCCAAAGAGCGATATTCTCAAGACAAGAAGGCATACGACAACCGTACTCCAGAAGAGGTTGCTGCAGCCAATGCGGCTATAGCAGAAGCTGCTGCGGTACGTCCTTCCCTAGTGCATCAACTCGTGCTGATTATCCCAGGCCAAGAAAAATAGAACGAAGAAAAAACCTACTGATGCTACCACCTCTGAGAAGGTTCTTACGCGACCAGCTCCTGCTGAGACATCTCAGAGTCTATCATCATCAGAGGATGTATCTGCTGCGGAAGATTCCGATACTGAGGATGCACCCGCAGAGAAGGAAAGCGATTCAAGTGAGGAGGAAGAGGAGCCAGAGCCAGAGCCAGAGCCAGAAGTGAAACCAACCAAGAAGTCTAAGAAGGCAACTGCATCTGCCCAGAAGATCCATAAATCAAAGAAGTCCAGATAATATCTTTGCAGTGTTTCTTTTGTTTCTTTTTTCACTGGCATGTGAGTTTTGCAAAATTCGGACTGCGTGTCCGCTCGTTTTCTGTCTATTCTTATATACTATCTAACCGTCCAGTTAGTTTGATGTTTTTGATGGCCAGTCGGACTGCTGTATGTGTTTTTGGTGTCGTCATATGCTATCCGGCACTTTTAATCGTAATGGATATCCGTTTGTTCTGTCCTGTATGTCATATTGTTGTGTTGTCACACAAGTGGATAATCCAGACATCTGATCTTTCTCAAGAGCGACTTTTATGGTTGAAACCGATATAACCCCGTGCATTGATCTATCTATTGTCATGAGAAGTGGGAGCTCCTGTGAGCCCACCTTGACTTTGAATGGCAAAATTAGTGTTGACTGCATTGGATCCAAACTCATGATAGACCTACTCGGTACATTGCTTGTGGCACTTCCTGTTGCCATTACGTTCTATGAGTGTGACCAATCGTCCACACGTTTTGATCGTTGATGTAGTATCCATGTACTGCCCCAGATATAAAGACCAACGTGATATATCGGGTCCCCTTTCATCGCTTGCCTTCCACTATTTCGTTGCTGCGCGCTAGCCATGTCCTATCCCCCGCCAAACTCTCCTCCTCGAAATCCGGATGCACGACCCCTCCCTGAGGGCTGGGTTAGCCAATTTGATGTAAAGTACGGGAAATTATCCATTTATCGCATGCAATTCTTCTGATTTCATCTGTAGTTACAATGCCTGGTATGCCATCATTACATTGACACAAAGAAAACTAGCAAATCTGGGTCGATAGGTTTTATGTGGATACCAAAGTTGATCCCCCTAGGATAACATGGGACCATCCTCTTGGCCGTCCCGACGGCCCGACTCCTCCTCCATATGACCGCAGCCCAGGCTCCGGTCCTGGATTCACAGGTGCAAACACGAACTACCCTCAGTCAGATGCGGAAAATCCAAGAGACAGAGGATTGCTCTCTGCTGGGGCCGGGGCCGTTGGTGGATTTGCATTGGCAAAAAGTACGTTCTACAGTCCTTTCCTTGAGAAAAATCAGGCAGATACAAAATCTCTCTAGTGATGGACCACAAAAAGCAAAATAATAATCAAGGTGGGTATCACCCTTCGTTTAAATATGTAGTTATCCACAATTATCACCACTAAGGTTATGCTGCCCCACCATCTGGGCAAAACATGGGTCCACAAATACATGGCTGGCCTCCACCACAAAACTACTACCCTCCTCAGGGATATGGACCTCCTCAAGGATATGGGCCCCCTCAAGGGTATGGACCTCCTCAAGGGTATGGCGCCCCTCAAGGATATGGACCCCCTCAAGGGTACGGGCCCCCTTCAGGAAATTACGGTGGTTATCCTGGATATGGACCTCCTCAGGCTCAACCCCAAGCGGTAGTTATGCAAGAGCAGAAGAGGAAATCAGGTCCTGGTATGGGCACTGCACTGTTAGCCGGAGGCGCTGGCTTGGTAGGCGGTGCGCTACTTATGGATGCGATGGAAGATAGGGAAGAAGAGGCTTATCAGGATGGTTATGATAATGGTTTTGACGATGGCGCTGGTGACTGGTAAACGATTAGCTCGACTAACGTGTACAACTGGATTGGTCATCGACTGATATAGTCGATGTACTTGGCATATGCAGGATCTCATGCTCTAATATGGCAATCTGTCTGTATACTATGCTTTTCGCTTTGACAAATGCGGATGTCATGATTCTTGAATAGATTTATTCACATGCATGTGGTTGCATGTCTGACACTCTGCTAGACAAGCTAGGAGTCAACCTGTGTAGTTTGATAAGAGCGCTCATCTCTTGCTGTGCTTGTTCGCAATCTATTCATATTCTGGTCTACCTCTGATTGTGTGATACGAAGACACGCCAGCAACACAGGTATAACAGTATAATTAGTGTGGGGACCGGCCTAAAACCCCTGGGATTTGATTCTTGAGGCGAGTTCGTCCGAACAGAATCCCACCATATCAGACAAAGTCCAAATTTATCTGAACCTGCATGCTGGGGTCAGTCCTGACGCTAGAAACCAATCTTCCCCCCCGTGGATACATTACAAGAAATATACTTGATACTTTGATTTGCTTTCCTATTTCAAATATCAAGGTCTTGTAGCTGACATGATTTTCTACGAGGTCTGAGAGAGTTGTTAAAATGCAAGGTCAGCGGCAGAACTTTTTTGCGGTCAACATTCTTATTACGCAACTTGCAAAGCGCTAAGACCACGAAGAACCTACAATTGGTGCACTAGGGGGTAGAGTGGAGTCTGCCGTGAAGTGTTCTAGTGAAAAGGTCATGTGGATGCTCAAGGTCGAGGGCTGCAATATCGAAGAGGCTCTCATCGGGCATGAAGTGAACATGATAGATCTGATATGCAGTGAGGCCATATTAGGATGAAAGTGAAAAGGGAAGGGGAGACTACTTGATAGGCGGGCGCCTATATGGTTGGGTCGTTTCTGGCGTCCTTGAGGAGGAGCGTCCTCCAAAGTTGGCCTAGTCTTGAGGTTGGGCAGCGTGAGAATATCTAATATTAATCATCAATGATACCTGTTGTGGATCCTCTAGAAGATCATCATTGATGGTTGAACAACACATCATTAGGTGTGATTAGAACCTCGTGATCATTTTTTTCTAAGTAATTTTCTCAAAGCTTAATTCAAAGACTTCGATCAAGTATCCACAAGCTATGCTATGCGGCGTGGTCCAGCACTATTTTGACCAATTTTGGAGTGTCAATGTGTATCAACCTCCATTTGGTAAATACATGAAAGACATGCTATGCATATGACTTCCAATGAATACCACGCGCTACATTGTGTACCAATCTTATCAGCCTGACGGTAAGCTGACCTGACTAATGCCGCCCAGGCCGTGAAGCTCATTCACACGTTCAAGTAACGCACTAGACCAAAATGTAGTCCGTCGACCTCAAGGACACACACAGACCGCAGACTGTAACTGAGAGTTCATGGAAGGACCCCAGAATGGGATATGATCTCTTATAATTATAATTACACATCTCCAGACGGATACTAATAAGGACAGTTTCACGTTGGTGCATCAGTTCCACTACACAGAACTCCAATAGGCAGCTGTGAGCATGGTCTACTGAATGGCTGAATCACTTCAAAATCCTAGTAAGGTCTAGTATCTCCTGTTTTCCAAACCCTCAGACCATGAGGATCGTCAACGTGAGCCCTTCAAATTTTCAAGCTAGCACGAGAGAACCCACGTTTGTTGATAGGCGATGACTCAATTTTAGTCAATTTGTTGGTGTACTCGTAGCAAGCGAATAGTGGTAACTGAGACCTTTGATGGTCACGTGACATGTACTTGTAGATTAGGGGATTGTGGAAATTCACTTTGTTGAATGGCCAACAAGTGGGATATCTACTCGCGGCAGGGTCTCGACCTCGCCTCAGCAACAACTTCATACGGTTTCTCAGTGGTAAAGTCAGGGACCCGACTGGGTGTGAGTTGCCCTTTTCATCACTCAACCTGCCTGTTCCTGAGTTCTCCAGTTCCGAATCGCTCGCGGCATTACTGACACCACTGTGGGTTTTACCAGTACCATTGTGGATCATGTACTCTTTGGAGGCAGTACCGTCACTCGTTCTGTCGCTAGTTCTGCAGTCGAATCCGTCTTTACCCTGGCAGAGCAATTCGCACTTGCTCCAATCCACCTTTCCGAATACGTCACCTCAACATCCCTCATAGCCGCCTACAGCTCCATTAATGTCCTCTCTGTTATATTTCCTGGTAGCAGTGAAGCAAGTTTCTCCTTGGCATCTTTCATCACACTAGTCCGCAGGGAATGGTCGAATCGAAATGGGTTCTTACCCAATAAAAATTACGGCTTGACTCAGATTGCTAGAGCTGTGGTGGCATGGGTAGCTTTACAAGGTGTTACCCAGGAATGGCAGGAACGACGCTGGTTTCAGTACCTAAGAGAGCTGGACGTTATGGAACAAGACAGGAGTGAGCATGAGCGGCCGACTCTACGGAAGAGGTGTGTGAACTAGAGATGTTCTCCTACTCGCCCACGACAAACAGCTTATCGGCATTCAGGAATTCTAGGATTCGTGTGACTTCGGATGTCATTTTTCCAGGTCGGGGTGGACCTCAAATCATCGCTGCCGATATCGGTGAAGCACCTCAGACTAGTACCCTATCGGCTAATTCCAGAAATTCGACTCTTTCCTCACTCTCGACTCTTACTATGACTTCATCGAAACGCACATCATCCCCTGTCCTGTCTCGTGCTCCTTCAATGCAAAAGCTGTCTCCGGTATCATCACGCCAGCCGTTAACATCTCCGACAGCTTCAACCTACATGTATCTACATCCAATTCCATCAGATCATCCTTTCCCCATCAACCATCCTACTGAACCTCAGCTCCTCCCCTTTGAAGAGCTGAAATCGACCCTCAGACGCCTGTCGAAGATGGTATTAGCTGGTTACGGTGGTGCTTCGCTCCTCTTTTTTGGTGTGGCACCTCATATAAGATCGTCGGATACTGAACTCGGACAAGCCGGCGACAAAAGAGAGGAAGAAGCTAAACTTGAAGTAGCTGTGGACGCAGCAGAAGCAGAAGCAGTTGGAGACGACTTCCGTCTTGTTGCCTCCCATTCTCAATCTAAGTATTCGTGGTGGGACCAACTAATGGGGAGGTATGACAGAGATATTTTTGAGCAGTCTCTGTTGAGGTACGAGGAAGAGAAAAAAAATAAAGATATAGAAGAGAGGGAACAGGCAACACAAAAAGAAAAGAGAGATAAAATGAAGACCACCGCTATTGTTGGAACAGAACACCTCATGCCCAGGTTTTGGGTACTCACGGATTACAGCCGAGGACAGATAGTTCTTGTTCTCAGGGGTCTGTTCATTGCTTCTTGAATTATTCTATGTGCTGATAGATGTTTCCAGGTACTATGTCTCTGAATGAAATTGCTGTCGATCTTACTTGCCGCCCAGAGCCATTTCAACCTGCTCAGACTGATTCTTTTGAGTCTGTTGATGAGGAAGCGGCTGATTCTCATGTTTGGAGACAATCTACATCACGCAAAAAATCGAAAATGAAGAAGCAACCTACGTATTTCGTGCATTCTGGCATGTTGCGTATGGCAAAAGCCATGGGTGATATTGGTAAACCTGTGCAACTCGCTGTTCAAGAAGCACTGTATAACAATCCTGGTTTTGGTGAATTCTGACTCTCTGAATTCTGGTCCAGTTCTGAACATCTTTACAGATCTGGTGCTATGCGGACACAGCTTAGGTGCTGGAGTGGCGACAATCCTAGGTTTGGTGAGTGATAATCCCAGTTAGGAGACTTGGTTAACAAATATTAGATGTGGGCTGATCCAAACAACTGCTTGACTGTGCATTCAAGTGGCCTTCCGGCCGGCCGCAGAGTCTATGTTTACTGTTTCGCCCCACCGTGTGTATCCTCCCTCACAAATCATTTCAACACAAGTTAAACCCTGTTTTCAGCGCCCTGACAGATGCCAGACTCAGTGCTCTTGCCAAAAAGCTCGTAACGTCTTTCGTTTACTCTCACGATGTTGTTGGGCGATTATCATTGGGATCCGCTCGTGACCTGAGAAATGTGGCATTGTGGTTATGTGAAGCAGAAGAGGGTAAACATCAGTTTAGCAGGGATGGAGAGGATTTACAGAACGATGGGTGGTCAGCTGTCACAAATCGTGCCAAAAGATGGAAAGAGGCGACTGAGAATGGCGGTAGGGGAAGGCAGGAAGATATGGATTGGGTGCGTCCGTTTCCTTGGCTGACTACATGGACCCGAGCGTTATTAATCCAGCGGTACCCAGTTAATTGCAGTGCGCAAGACATTGGAGGCCAACATGCAAGATCAAGATTTGTTTCCTCCTGGGCGTGTGCTTTGGGGTATGAGAGATGGTGACCTGCATCCTTCGCACCAGTTAAAAAGAAAGAGAAGTAAAGACCAATTGAGGGTATTCGAGGTGCTAGATGTAGAGAAAGTATTTGATCAAATAGTTTTTGCGCGAAACATGCTTACGTGCGTTTTGAAATTCTTCTCTATTGGTGAAGTATGAGAACTTATACTGACAATAGGGCACACATGCCTCATCAATACGATCGAGTTCTTCATGATCTGCTGTAGACAACTACGATACCCACTTAGATTCACCGCTTATCTGATGACCCTCACGAATTCTCGCATACTGACTTGCCAGTGTATCACTATTCTATAGTATGTAGTTATTTTAATTGATTTTAATCCTGCATCTATTTCGGGAGTGAAACATCTGATCTCACTTCCTCAGGAAAAAGGGATTTATTGTTCATCCACCTCCTATCCCATTATTCTGGCTATCGATTTAGGAGTTCTTTCCTGTTGATGCAAAATGGTTCCTGCGACCTCAATTCTGAGAATACAATGTTATGAATAGGAGAACCAAAACAAATATAGCGACGTCCGAGAAAGTGCAGGCCCGATTGGAAATCATTACCTCCTACGGACTATCTTGGGAACTCGCAAGACATCATAACATGCTTTTCGGCTGTCATTGTCAGGGATGCAGGACACTGAACCATGAAGTCTACTGAGATCCATAGACTGAGTGGCTTTTCTTGTCGATAGGGGTTTAAAGATCAGCACCATTAAGAATGCGAGACTAGGACATCTGATCTCGGCGATGACAAGCGTTACACTAAAAATAGGTTGGGGTTTCATCTCCTGGTCAAATGTTACACTTTCTTGTCAGATAAAGACGAGACTCATCTCGTCACGCGTTTGTAACGAGTTTCGTCCTCCCTCTCTTTGCTCTATCTCAACTCAACAAAGCAATCAAGAGCGCTCTAGAATAATTGCAATACCGATAGCCTCTGAAGCTACTGGTGCTGTCTGGTACACCTTTTCACCAATATAAACGACTCGAGTTCAATGAACCTGTCATCATCTAGTTACAGAACGTGCAATGTACTCATCATCACATGGACCCTAAAGATATTAATATAGTTTGAAATCACAGCGAATACGTGTTTTCTCCTAACTTTGTTCTGGTCCAAAATATACTTCGTTTTCGAACTCCGAATTTCGTGACAGAAAATGGGAATGAGTTGGTTCCAAGCATACAAGAGAGCGAGAAGACTCGATGAAGGCGAGTCGCTTACTAAAGTTTGACTAGACCTGTGAAGAGACAGGCATTTGACACGATCATCAGAGTGGTATGCATCATCTGTAATTGAGTGAGATTACACATAATACACAATGATTGGCGGACAAAATCTGAGTGCTAGTCATGACGAAAGTGCTGAGATTGATTGTGAGTATCCTTGAGGGGGATATCACAAATGACCCCCCTACGCCATCGCTGTCCCCAATTAATTTGACACAGCACGAATGAGATACAGTGGACCACGCTGGTAATTAAGAACTATAGGACGTTATCTCGGATATGAGAGGCTGTGGAACCAAAGCCTTATGTCGAAGTCAGAATCGAGGTCCGCACGACCACGGAAGGTCCAGGTTTCATCCAATCACTAGCCGTCGGAAGTTAAGGCAGGAGAGATGGTGCGATGATCTTTTCCTCGTGACATTGTCCAAAGTCTACCTCTGTCATTGAGACTTGTACAAGATTAATAATTAAATATAGCGAAATCATCACCAAAACCCAAATGCTGGATAAGACCACGAGGGCAAGGAAGACGTGTGCAGGGACGTGGAGGATCCAGACGGAAGAGGGACCTAGTCTTGATCAGAGTGGTCGCGAGGCCGGTACTTAATGCCTCTACTCTCCAGCTCGACTTCAACATCTTCGGGTATACGACCTTTCACATAAATGGCATAGATTCCATGGACACTATTTGCTGTCAGATTGTACGAGCCATAAGGCCCAAGTCAAGGATGCAGGGCATAACTCACTTGTTCTCTGCCATCGCGAAACCCAGCTACTCTCAGAATTGATCCCAGCGATTATCCCTTCGAAAGAGGTAGTGGTACAGGAAGCTATACGGTCTGGGCTACCTTTAAGCTACATGACAAGATAGTTTGAGCACCGGCCAACCCAGGAGACTGTGGCACGCAATGCACCTGCGCACCTGCAAGACATCATCACAGTTAGGACAACCAATTTTTCTGAAGTCTGAAGGGGTGAGGACGATAGAACAAAGGAGACATGCACGAAGATTCTTGCTCTTTGCTTGTGGGGGTATAGGTGCAGACATTTCTTGTTGTGAGGCGTTCGAGTTCAGAGGAATAGCCACGTGATGTAATTTTTTTTATTCAAAAATTTATTACGCGGTGCGGCAGCGTACAATGTATGTATTCTAAAATACATATGAGCTAGAACTACAAAGAAGCCACTGATAATCACTCAGAAAAAAAACTGAAACCTAAGTAGGACCGAGAAGGGGAAAAAATGAAGAGGGGAAATACGAAAAATTATAAGGAAATTTTTGTAGTGCACGAGGGAAACTCATCCTACGATATGTTACTGGTCCAATGCGACCACAGCTGGGCAGAGTACTCGACAGCCATTCGATTCTCTATCTTGTAATTTGAGCCCCTGCAACTATTCATGATATGTGCTCTTGTTTCGAGATCATGAGGATCACTCATGTCATAGGGACATGTATGACCGCATGAGCTTTCTTCTATACTTGCCAATATGAGTGTGATTCAAGATAGCCCTAGTAGGTCTCGCACATGGTGACACTGAACCCAGGTGATAGGATTTCTATTCCACAACAAGACATATATATATCTAATCTATGTTTACCATCTCGTGATATCCACTTCTGCTTCTCCAAACATGCTTGTTTTTTTAATTTCAAAATCTTCTACTTCATATTCCTCCTCTTTATCATAATATTCTGGGAATTCTCTCCAGAGAAACCTCAGAATATGCCCATTGATCACCTCGAACTCGAGTAAAAATCCATCATGTCCATCTGGTGAATGCACGGTTACCAACTCTGCTTCGGGGATATTATCTGCGATCTCTTTTTGTTCAAAGGGAGTGAAGAGCCCATCTGTCGCAATGCTGATCACGAGCGCACGAGGAGGTAAAGTTGATAGAGTATGCTTGAGAGCCTGGGATCCAGACATGTCGGAAGGTATACGGTCGCGAGATACGTCATGAGAGTCGAGTTTTCGTGTGATATGTATATAGCAATTTGCATCAAAACGGTTGACGAATTTGTCGCCCTGGTAGCGGAGGTACGACTGTGCCGAGAAGATTTGAGGTTTAGAAATGGTAGAAGCTGAAGTTGAAGTTGCGACAGAACTGGCAAAAGTAGTCTTATCTGTCGAAGGAGTCTCCAAAATACTGTTGGTAGATTTACTCGTAGCCGCAGTCCGTGTTCTTGTGTTCTTATGGCCATCGTTATGATAAACGATAGCATCATCCCTCTTCGGTGACTCAGGCGGAGTAATCGGCTTCTCTCCCAACCTTTCCTGACGCTCCACCCGTACCTGCGGTTTCCTTCCAAACTTGGACTCGAAAGAATCCCTTGTCCGGTAAGTCAGAAGAGCACTCATCCTCGCAGCGGCCAGCCCGCTCGCAGGTTGTTGATCATAGAACCCATCCTGATATCCTGGATCACTGTATATACTCTGTCTCTGAGCTTCCCCCCACGAGATACACCACGCTGAATGTCGAGCGGATGTTGCAAGTGGAATCACGTGTCGGACAAATCCTGATGGAGTACAAAGGGGCCATTCAAGTACTGCCATGCCACCCATAGATCCCCCAATAACAACGGCTACAGATTTGACACTAAGATGATCTAATACGAGTTTATGCAATCTGAAAGAAATGGTTAAGGGACATAAACGTGAAGTTGTTCAGCGGCGGAATGGCGCACCGGACATCATCTCGAATCGTAGTGGGCGGGAATTCAGGACCATAAATACGTCCAGTGTCGGGATTGATAGTAACTGGTGATGCAGATCCATACGGGGAGCCGAGACTGTTGGCACAGAAAATAAAGAACCTCCTCGAGTCAAAGGCTTTCCCCTTGCCCATCATAGGTCCCCACCAATCTTCAACATCAGCACTCCCAGTAAATGCATGACAGATAATCATAGCATTATCCTTTGCTTCATTGAGCTTTCCCCATGTTTTATACGCTACAGGGACTTGCTTAATTGTTGCGCCACATTCGAGAGTAAATTGAGGGACAGAGAAAATTTCTTGGTCGATGAGAAGAGTCATTACGGCCCGAATAAATATGGCTAGAAGGGAATTGGTTTCTGTCATGTGATTTTGTGATTTTGTATGTTCACATCCATGTGGCGTTCCTTGACCTCAATTTTTGCTAAGATCTGCGCTTATGAGCACTATCACCAATCAACTTGGCTCCGGTGAGCTTGATTCGCTTTTCAATATTTTTGAGTTGATTGATACAAATGCAGGTGCCCTTTCCGGCTTGACAACGACCGTATGTCTCCAACCATGTGAGTGAACCAGCAAACCAATTCTCCAAAGTTTGAACAGATCATCAGTCGACCTGCTAAAAACACGCATGCAGCAGGTAGATAGACAAATCCGACCAAAGTAAGTCCTTTCGATATCCTTCTAAGTCCTGAATCTCTCAAATTCCTTTCTTTATTAAGTACTTCGCTCCTATTCATTACAATAAATGACATTGTCGCCAAAAATGGGTGGCAAGGGCTGTGGCGTGGTACAGGAGCTACTCTGATGCGAAATATGCCAGGTGTCGCTATCTATATGACAGCCCTGACTCAACTTCGAACTCGGATGGCAAGCTCACCCTCGTTTGCTGCATTGTACAAACAACCACGAACAAATACTGCCAACTCCTCAGTTCTTCCAACACTGACTAGTACAGGAAACCTTATATCTGGAGCAACAACAAGAGTTGGCGTAGGTCTTCTACTCAACCCTCTTTCTATCATCAAAGTTCGGTATGAGGTGCGTTGCCTTTCCGACGTTTCTACTGGCCTCATATCGCTTTTTGATTATAGAGCAACTTGTACGCCTACAGGAGTCTTCTCGGCGCACTTGCATCTACTGCTCAACAGGGTCCTCGCGAGCTACTCCGAGGATTCATGGCTACATCATTGCGTGATGCTCCGTATGCTGGAATTTTTGTCTTGTTCTATGAAGGAACCAAACGTGAAACCTGTAGGTTTCGGTTTACCCCTGATTTTATATGACTAATCTGATCAGTTTATCTCGTTCCGCCAACGAGTACATTCCACTCCACCGTGATTCATGGTTTATCTGCGGCATCGGCCGGTACAATAGCAACACTGACAACCCAACCATTCGACGTTATAAAGGTAAGTCTCCCCTCCCTCTGTTTTCTGTATTTTGCTATCCTTTCTAAAACTTCATACAGACCAAAATCCAAGTTCGTCAAGAGGACAAATATAGAGGATTTTTTCGAACTATGTCTACCATCTGGCAGGTGTGTAAGCTTCATGAAACACCGTAGCTTTATTCCCACACGAAGATTACTTGTTTTATCCAGCAACGTGGCATTCGTGGCTATTTTGACGGTGCTTCTCTTCGTATGTCCCGCAAGGTCTTAAGTTCTTCAATAGGATGGATGGTCTATGAAGCCATCCTCATGTTTATGAGAACTTCGAAGCCACATTCATAATGTTATTCGATCGGGACAAGTCATAAAAATATATGGTCCCTTAATGATTCTTCCTTGATTGTCAATCATGCCAGATATTATCTGATAATTTGATATAATGTAGCTTTTATGAACACACTAGTGGAATAAATTCATTGATGGTGTGACTTTTATATTCGAGAATCACATGAGGCCCATTTGTGACGCATCGAAAGAAGCTGGATGCATCTAGGATAGGTTATGAGTACTCCTTTTGGATGAACTTTGCGATTGTTTGCAGCTGGATGTTCGATGTACCCTCATAGATGGCACCCTAGAAGAAAAAAATGCCAATTTTAGCTCAGAAAGTGCTCGAAAAGATGGGCTCACAATTTTGGAGTCTCTCCAGTACTTTTCAATGCCTGTCTCTCGTGTAAACCCAACACCACCAGCCCATTCAATAGCTGAACCAGATACTCGTTGAGCCACCTGGCTACTCCAGTACTTGGCCATAGCGGCTTCCTTTGTAAAAGGCCTGCCTTCTTCTTTTCGGCGTGCAGCATTGTAAGTCAGGAGACGGGTAGTCTCGATATCAATAGCTGCTTGGGCAATCTGGAATTGCATTCCCTGGAAGTGTCCAATAGGTTGGCCAAATTGTTTGCGTTGGTAGGTGTAAGGAACAGCTTTATCAAAGACACCTTGAGCAAGACCGAGCATCTGTGCGGCAATACCGATGCGACCTTATGGATCATTCAGCTGTATGGGTACATCAAGTTGTGGTAAATAGTTACCCTCATTTAGAATTTCGATGGCAATTTTGTAGCCTTTGCCCTCACCGCCAATGATATTTTCCTCAGGAATCTTGAGATCATCGAAGTTGAGAGTGCATGTCGAGGAAGCGCGGATACCAAGCTTCTGCTCTTTCTTCGCGATTTGGACGCCCATGTCTTTTGTAGCAATAAAACAAGTGATGCCCTTGTAGCCCTTGCTTGGATCAACCTATGATCGATGATACTAGCATCTAAGAAACACCAAGGGAGATATGGATACTGACGGTCGCAAAGATCAGGAAGACATCAGCTTCGTTGGAGTTTGTAATCCACATCTTAGAGCCATTGAGGATGTAGTGGTTGCCTTCCTTCCTGGCACGGGTTTGTAGTGCGAATGCATCGGAACCTGAGGCAGGCTCAGATAGACAAAAAGAACCGAGCTGACACAAGAGTCAATGAAAATGTCGCATATCCATCGAAGGAACTTACACTCTTTTCAGCTAACAGTGGTAGCCACTTATCCTTCTGTTCCTGAGTGCCGTAAGTCCGAATCACAGTATTGACGAGGGTATTGTGGACATCGCACAATACGGAGACTGAAGGATCAATTTTTGCAAGTTCTTCAATGGCAATGATTGCGGAAGTGAAAGAGGATCCAGCGCCTCCATGATCTGGGCTGGTTTCGATGCCCATCAACTGGAATACACCGGAGTTCTCCCTCAGTGAGATTGTCATACATGGAACAACATACACCTTGCTCAAACAGGCTCTTTATGATAGAAGGATCCATATTTTCTTTCTCATCCATTTCCCGGACCTTGGGACCAACGACATCGACAGCGAACCGCTGAACTTCGGGTACCAAGTCAGGCATAAGACAGAGATTATACCCCCAAGGCAGCATACCTGCTTCTCTCAACATATTCTCCTCCTCAGTAAAGACGTCCAATGATCTTGGAAGGATGGCTTCATTCCTAATATATCTTGATGCCGAGAACCGCCTATTACGGTAAGGTATGTCGATATCTGGGGAAGATGATATGCTCGCCTTGTTATGTGTGTCGAGAAGACTCGAGTGGAAGATACAAGTGAACGGAAAGTAGCAGACCTCAACATGAGCGACGTCCCAGAGTGCGAGAACTCTTAAACTATGAATGATGGCAAATCACATGCCATTTCCTCGATCTCAATATGCGTCGGCGTTTTCCGAGCTTTCACAACCACATCACAATGACCACCAGGTTACTCACCATCGTCCTTGCCTTCGCCGCCGCCAATTTTGCACTTGCAAATACTTCTGTCGTTACATGGTCGTCCTCGGGGTGCGTCTTCTCTCATCGTTGCCATTGGTCGACCTATCGTTTCCTACAAGGTCAACTGCACTAGACACGGTCCCGACGAAGCTCAAGTCGACCGAGTTCCTCAATCATATCCTCAATGATGACCAACTATGTGGTTATGATGCAGTGGCTATCATTGATCAACCCAATGTATATTCTTTTACAGCTGAAGTGTAACAGTCATTCATAATCCCTTTCTAGATGATTAACCTTTCCCCATCAACCCATATCGCCCGTAGCATGTCCTCAGCATCATCCTCACGCTCCTTTGAACTTACGGGATCAATTGATTTGCCCAATGCTGCACAATCCCTTTCATCCCGCTGCGGCGCTCGTTTTCTCAATTACTCACCCGGGCCTTCGTCCTCCGGCGACGTCGTTCTCCAAGAGGGCATAAAGCACGTTCTATGCCTCAACATGCTCAATACTCAACACAACTCTGACGTCGAGGAACATGGTGCGTTTTGTTAAAAGTATAAATGGTGTCGGATCTCTGACTCGCTTCTACTAGAATCAGCTCTTGCGGCCGAACTCGCGGCTATCTCTTCCGTCTTTCGTTCCTATTTCATAATTTACACTGGCTCTGGATCATCAAAACTGCAAGTCCGTCAAGCGCCCGATATTATCTCCCGACCTGTTATCGACGCCACTAGCAACAATTCTTCGTCACGTCAACCTGCTAATCCGCCAGCCCATGACTCTGTAATTTTCACGACTGGTCTAATTACCAGTCTACTTATCGTCTCTTTTATTCTCCTCCCTGTGCTCATTGTGGGTGTCTCGGCTCTTGCTAGTATTCAGACCCCTACTCGCATGGAGGCACCAAAAGGATTCAGTGCAGTCGAGAAGAAGAACCAGTAGTGATCCTAGTTCTGTATTCTCCCTTATATCTTAGATGGGTGGACCACTTGCAATATAACTTGCCAGTCATGTATACCTTGTACGACCGATTACAGGATAATAGATACAAACAGGTATGAGTAACCAAAAAATGTAGAGTACAATGCGAGTGATAAATGAAAGCGACAATAATGTAATGAAGATATGGCTTTTAACCAAACCCATCAGAATGAGAATCAAACTGAGAATTAAGAATCAATCTCTATGCCATCCGCACCATCCGTAACCTGCCCCATGATATCCACTATAGCCAAATGCATCGGTAAGATCGGATTACCACTCATCCTCCCCCCACTCGGCAAACCCATACTATTCTCGCCCTCTGGCGCCGACATCCTCCACCTCGCCTGAGCGAGCACACTCAACTCGTAAAAATTCCTCGTCACATCTCTATGAACATTTTTTAATTCCAACAACGTCGTTGTATACCCATCCTCATTAGACTTCTTGGAAAACGACGCAGGGTAACAAAACGTTGCAAGAACGTGGATATGAAGCATCGATATAGACGTATTTGGTGCTGAGCGTGGGACACGAACGAGACATGTTGTCGATCTCGGGACCAGACCCACAGGATGAGGCATCATTGACCCAGTAGCCGAATCCACCGGCGACTCCATTGGCGGCACCGTAGATATAGAAAGGACATTTGCGCTAGCAGGTCCAGCTGCATCAATTTCCGAACTCCCATCGCCCATTCCGCTGCTGCAACTCGAAGGGTCCGCAACATAAGGTAACGATAACCCAATATCAGATTGACTAGGCGGAGTGGCAATAGGCAATACAATATTTGGATATAGAGCATAAGTCGTGCTGGATGCGTCTGAAAATACATTACTTGTTTTGACATTGGGCGTAGTCGGAATCGAGGTAGATGAAGGTTGGTGTGAGGTAGCAACATCCAAATTCAATTTCGTGAATAACCAAGGACTATCCGGATCTGCACATAAAAGTGAAACGTGTACGGCTCCAAGACGACTCCTGAGTATCGCATCAGGCAACAAATTCGTCCACGCTTAATCAAAATATATCAGTGAAAAGCACATAAAATCTGGAAACGAAGACACAAACCTGTCAATTCTGTTTCACCCATAACGCCAAGTTTTGAGATGACAATCCTCCACTCGGTATCTGCTCTCCTAGCGAATCCGACAATAAACTCCCAAACCTTCTTCAACGCCAACACTTCCTCATGACTCACACCAACACCCGGGATCCCCCTGGATCCTTGACTGGCATCGATATGGACAATATCGCTAAGACCACTGGCGCAAACTTCAGTGGTCGGACCAACATTCCCTTCCCCATCCCCATCCTGCTGTTCATTAGCACTCTTCACAAGCCAGACCCCCTGATCCCATGCCTCTCCCCTCTGATCAACACACGCAACCATAACCCACTTTCCGCAGCTACTAATCTTATACCCGGCATGCAATAACGTCCACCTATCTAGAACATCCAAGCTTGGACGTATACTCCTTTTGTACGTAACTTTGCTATACACCGGCCTCGCAATCGTGAAAATCGGTTTTTGTAAGAAGGCTTTCATGATCAGTGGAGTATTACCAGGTTGAAACGCTCGTGCGAAAGATTGGGTCACAGACACCAATATCTGGTTATATAAGTTTACGCAGAAAGACTCAAGTTGGTTTGTGTTGGATGGATCAGCTTCAAAATGATTGATTGCATGTTCTGGGATGAGTCGGAGTAACACTTGATTTTCGGGGAGGCTCTTGTGTGCCTTCTGCACAGTGGAGAGTATTTGGCGAAAGACGGGAGAAGAGAGGGTCATCAAGGTGACAGGCACTACGAGGAACAATAGGATGGGTGTTGATATCCCAGTCAGACTAGTTATGAAAGAAGCTACAGTCCGAGCGTCAGTTCATGTAAAACCATTATAGAACAAAAAACATACCAAAAGTCTTTCTGAATGATGTATCAAATCTCAACGATACCAAACCATCCTTGATACATGATGTGCTCGTCCCATACTTTAGTTTACCCAAATGCTTAGTCTATCAAACTATCAATATCCCTGTCACAAAAAAAAAAGAAGTATTACTGCACACCTCGTAAGCGTTGCACACGCCCGCAAGCCAATTTGCAACTTCCAACTGTCGATGTTGTTCCCCATCATCCGCAAATAACACAAACACTGTCCCATCTTTTTCCCCACTCTTCGGTCCCAGACCAAGCTTCTCCCAGAACCTCAAGGCGGGCGGTAAAACGGTAATGATAGCATCACCTTTACCGACTGAGAATTTGGGAGGCATTAGAACCTGCAGAGCTTGAGATTTCTCTGTGGCCAGAGAATCGTTGGATGAATTCGCTGAGAGTAGATCATGGATGATCAGGATGGGCTGTGGAGAGGAGAAAAGTGAACGCACTCCAACCGAAGATATCATCAACTCTCAACCCAGTTTTCACACCCTCCAACCTCCCCAACACTTTCTCTACATTTTTAACATCACTAACCCAAACCTCTGTTAATCTCTTCCCTCCTACCCCTACACCACCACTGCTACTCTCATCCATTGTCCTC